>Ga0247840_10000226_pt1 | contig 116456 bp, 122 predicted proteins | sample LaCruzMarch2015__FD_192404 | JGI IMG/M metagenome (GOLD analysis project Ga0247840, IMG submission 192404) | Freshwater microbial communities from meromictic Lake La Cruz, Castile-La Mancha, Spain - LaCruzMarch2015_17m | ecosystem: Environmental > Aquatic > Freshwater > Lake | place: Spain... | reverse complement strand
ATCAATATAGATTATAATGAAGGTGAGATACTGCTCGACGCTCAGGCTTTGAATATTAAACTGCAAACCACAGCAGATCTTAATTTAGAATCCGGTCAATATTTAAATCTAAAAAGTACTGGTTCAGATACTGTTAGAATTTACACTGACAATCCCAGCGGGGTACATGCTCCTCATATATGGGAATTTAATACCACGGGTTCATTAACACTACCACGCGAAGGCAAGATATACGGTGTTCGCCTTGTTGCTGCCGACGACCGTTATGGTTATATAACTTGGGACGGTGATTCGTCGGCAGGCGGATTAGGTTACAACACTATGAAGTTGGTACCTGATCTACAAGGCCTAGAAGACGCCCACACATATATTATTTTAGATCCAGCATATGTTGACGGCGAAACAGGAAGTATCCATATTCGTGCAGGTGGAACACCAGACAACAGTCTAGCAAATTTATGTTTCGGCGGTGCAAACAGTCATGTAAAAATAAGTGCAGGGCTAAATCCTCCTGTGACTGTGAAAGCCAACAGCAACTCTTGGACATTTGGCACTGATGGTAGAACTACATTCCCTAATGGAACTGTACCAGAACACAGCTATGGTGCTGCTGGAGACAAGGAAGGTATGGTAGTATTCACTGACCCGTACATTTATTATTGTAAACAAGACTATGTTAATAACTCAACTAACATCTGGGTCCGTGTAGCGTGGACTGGTACTAGCTGGTAAGATAATTTAATACGGTAAATATACTAAAGAGAGCGTAAATTATGGCAAATAGACTACCACTCATAGTAGACACCGCAGACGGCAACAAGATCAAAGAGTTGCCCATAGGCGATAATCTATTGATGACTGGCTCCAACATCACAGGAGTGTCCGGCATCACTGCACAATCCATCACCACCACCACTGGCACATTCACCAATTTGAACACACAAAATCTCACCGTGACTGCTGCCACCAATCTAGGCAACATCACCAACATCACCATCACAGGTGGCACAGCAGGACAGGTGTTGAGCACTGATGGCACAGGCAATGTGAGTTTTATATCACTGGGCAATTATGATCAAAATTTAAACACCACTGACGATGTCACATTCAACACAGTGGCCACCAGAAGAATCACAGCACCCATCAATGTCACTGCTGAAATACGCACCAGCAGCACAGGTTTGGGCAACAAGACCTGGACATTTGGCAGCACAGGCATTCTCACACTGCCAGTGAATGGCGACATACGCAACAGTGCAGGACAAAGTTTATTAAGTTATGCCGCAGTGGCAGCAGACATCATCAGTGACGTGGACAACACACGTGACTTGGGTGCTGTGGGCAACCGCTGGTCTCAAGGGCATTTCACCAACATATATGGAGCGCTCACAGGCAACGTCACAGGAGATTTGACTGGCAACGTCACTGGTAACACAGCAGGAGTTCACACAGGAGCTGTCACTGGAAACTTAACAGGCAACGTCACTGGTAACACAGCAGGAGTTCACACAGGAGCTGTCACTGGAAACTTAACAGGCAACGTCACTGGAAACTTAACAGGCAATGTCACTGGTGATGTCACAGGCAATGTCACAGGTGATGTCACAGGCAATGTGCAAGGGTCTGTGTTTGCCAACGACAGCACACAGATGATCAATGCAGTGACTGGCAAAGTGGTAGGCCCCATACAAGTGGATGTGTCTAACATCAGCATTTTGGGTGGTTCCAACAACCAAGTGCTCAAAACCAACGGTGCAGGAGTGCTCAGTTGGGTAACGCAATCAGGTGGACCTGGAGGCGGAGCAGTGGTATTGGATGATCTCACTGATGTGGTTATCACTTCAGTGTCATCTGGACAAGTTTTGAAATATGATGGTGCCAACTGGATCAACAGTGCTGTGCCATTGAACGCATTTGGTACCATCACTGTGTCAGGATCTGGCATCAATATTGCTCCAGATCAATTGAACGACACACTGACTTTCATTGCCAGCACAGGCATCAGTATGACTGCTGATGCAGGCACAGACACTATTACCATCACCAACACAGCACCCAATGTGACACAAAACGTATTCACCACAGTGGCAGTGGCAGGACAGACATCAGTCACAGCAGACAGCAGCACCGACACACTCACTTTGGTGGCTGGCGCTAATGTGACCATCACCACAGACAGTGGCACAGACAGCATCACCATCAATGCTGGTCAAAGCAATTCATTTGTGAGCATTGCAGTGGCAGGTCAATCGCCAGTGTTGGCAGACAGCACCAGCGACACATTGACTTTGGTGGGCAGTGGCATCACCATCACCACCGACTCTGTGACTGATACCATCACATTCTCCAATGCAGGATCAGGATTAGAAGCAAGAACCACTGCATCAGGCACCACTGGCAGTTTGGCCAGTTTGGCTTCAGCAGATCTCAACATCACAGGATTCAAAGGTTATGTTCTGCTCAAAATTCAAACATCAGTGGCAGCTTGGGTAAGATTGTACACAGATGGCGCCAGCAGAACCGCAGATGCCGGTAGATTGGAAGCAGTGGATCCAGATCCAGGAGCAGGAGTGATTGCTGAAGTGATCACCACAGGTGGACAGACCATACTGATGTCACCAGCTGTGATGGGATTCAACAATGAAACTGTGCCCACCACCACCATACCGTGCAGAGTGACCAACAAGAGTGGTAGCTCGGCAGCGGTTACTGTGACTTTGACTTTGATTAAAATAGAGGCATAATACATTATGTCAAATGTTCTAGACTACGTCACCACAAAAAAATACATTGTCACTGTGTATGATCACAATGATCTGAATGCTGTGTATGCAGATTTAGAAACTGCAGGCATAGCTCCACCCAACACTGAAATACTGCGTGATGTGCAGTGTGAGGACCGTAGGCCTTCCAGCAGAAACACTGTGTACAAACTGTGTGATTGGGAAGCTGCAGAATTAAAAAAGGATCCTAGAGTAAAATCAGTCACGTTGCATCCAAATGAATTGGGAATCCAAGCAGGTCTCAATAATATTTCACAAACCAGTGACAATTGGAACAAATCCAGCAGCACTGGTTCCACAATGAAAAATTTTGCTTTGTTGAGATGCACCGAAGGCACACAGCGTGCAGGATGGGGCAGCAATGGTACCACCACACAAACTGCCACCATACAATTGGCACAAACTGGCAAAAACGTGGATGTGGTCATTTGTGACGACAATGGCTTGGTAGCGGGTCATCCAGAATACGCAGTGAACGCTGACGGTACCGGAGGCAGCAGATATATTCAATACAATTGGTTTCAACACGATCCTGTAGTGAAAGGATCACCCATACCCGGTAATTATTCCTATGATCAAGCTGATCATTCCACACACGTGGCAGGCACCGTGGCAGGCAACACTCAAGGTTGGGCCAGAAGTGCCAACATTTACAACATTTATTATTTTGCTGGCGCATTCAATGTAAACTTTCCTTATGTGATAGATTATGTGAGACAGTTTCACAGCACCAAAGCAGTGAATGTTGCCACAGGCAGAAAAAATCCCACCATAGTGAACAACAGTTGGGGCATGAGTATATTTCCCGGTGAGTGGGCGTTGAATGACATCACAGCCGTCACATACAGAGGCACACGTTTTACACCTGTAGGTTCCACCACTTTTCTAGGTACCAGTGGTGTGTGTACCACATCCACTCTGCTGGCTAACCTACCTAATTTGGAACTGGGTGGCAACAGAATTACTACCACAGGCACTGTGGCTGTGGTGCAAGGCACAGTGACCTCAAAACCTGCCAGCTGGACACAGACTTCCAGCTCAAGTGTTGTGATTCAAGACACTGTTCAACCCGCTGCAGAATATGTGGTCACTGTGAACACCACTGCCAACAATATTACCATGAGAGTGAGAAGTCAAGTGGCTGCTGGATCACAGTCAGGTGTGACCACGCTCAGTGTGAGAATACAGATTCTAAACAGCAGTAGTGCCACTGTGTATGATGTCACCAACGGTCCTTTCACTAGTGTGGAGGGTGGCAGTGTGACAGCCACTGTGGATGACACAGTGACCTTGAGCACTGCTGGCAACTACACCATTACATATTTCACATCATTGTTTCAACCACAAAACAATCCCACAAGATCTTTTGACATGATGGCAGATATCAATATCACTCCAGGCACCACTTCGGCCACAGTGGCCAGCATAGGCAGCAGTTTGTTGGGGGCTGCCAGTTTGACTGCGTCCACCACTCCCACTGTGGGCGGCAACGATGATGGTTATTGGACTTTGACATTGCCTTTCAACATCACTTATTTGGGGGTGAGCTACAATCAAATATTTGTGGGCACCAATTGCTATGTCACTTTTGGCAATGGTTCCACAGTTTACAACAATGTCAGTGTGACCAATCCTGCACTGCCCAAAATAATGTGGTGCGCCAAAGACAATTCTGTACAGAGAATTTATTACGGAGTGGAAGGTGTGGCACCCAACAGAACATACCGAGTGAGACAGGAAGGCACAGCAACCGTATCAGGCACAGTGGGTAGTCCCACCATGATCAGTGAGTGGACATTCTACGAAGCAGTACCCACTAGAATAGATCTGCAAACTGGAATCAACAATGCCAAAAGCACAGGTGGCACATTCACCACGCAGCAATTGAATGCGTGGGGATTTATCGCTGACCAACGTATACCTGTGAGAGTCACAGCATTGGATGACGACCTGGAAGACGCCTATGCTGAAGGTATTATTATGACAGGCGCAGCAGGCAATGGCCGTTGGAAACATGAAACACCAGGAGGACCAGACTGGAACAATACTTTTGAAATGGCTGTGAGATATCCAGGGAGTGTGGCCCAACCTTACTATTATATGAGAGGCACCAGTCCCACTGCCAATGATAACACCACTGTGGGCACACATAATTTGCCTGCTATCTGCGTGGGTGCTGTGGACATCACTTCTACTGAACAGAAAGTCACATTTAGTGATTGTGGTGCAGGAGTGGATATATTTGCACCAGGCACCTCCATTATCAGTGCATTACCCAGTGGTGTTGCTGATCCAAGAAATGCCAGTTTTTATATCGGAAAATTCAGTGGCACATCCATGGCCAGTCCACAGGTGTGTGGAGTGTTGGCGTGTGCTTTGGAAACCTATCCCACCATGAATCAAACTCAAGCCAAAGCATACATCACAGGCATTGCTAAAACTGCACAGTTAACTGGCAGCAATGGTGGTCCCACAGATGGACAGGATTTGCAAGGCGCACCAAATCTTTATTTGTTTTATAGAATAGAACGCAAGATCAGTGGCAACACATTTCCAAAAATCAACAACAGACAAAAACCCACTGCTGGGGCAGCGTTTCCCAGAACTAAAATTCGCAGAACAACTTAACACAGATAAATACAGTTATGCCCATAAGCACCATAAACATAGGAACAATTGCCAATGACGGCACAGGTGATGATTTACGCGAAGCGTTTATCAAAGTCAATAATAATTTTGCTGAATTGAATGCAAGAGATCCTGAAAACACCAGCGTAATCAATAGACTGCCAGACAGCAGCACTGTGAAAGGCGTGTTCTATCAAAAAGTAGGTGCAGAATTACAGTTAAAAAGTTTAGAATCAGGCAGCAACATCACACTGACTACCAACAATGACAAGATCACCATTGCAGCATCAGGCATCATCAGTCTTGGCATAGTGGGCAACACAGGTCCAGTGACCACATTGGTGAATGGCAACACTTTACAAGTGTTGGGCACACTGGCAGGAGCCACCAGAACCGACATGACCACAGTGGGTGGTTTTCCCACACTGAGAGTGTCAACATTGTTGAGCAATGAATCCAACCCCACATTAGGAGCCACCCTCACAGGTGCCAACAACAACATTGTGGGTGTGAACACAATACAAGCTGCCAATGTGCAGTCTTTGGTGTATGGGTTGAATCTAGACGATAGAGATTCATTTATTGGGTTTGATTTGGGTGACATTAATCTGGATGCCAGCAATCAAGATAACATAACAAATCTTTTGGATTTATTCTTTTCAGTCAATCCTGTGGACATGGGTACTATTGCAGGTCCCAGTGCTGCTGTGCATGACTTTGGTGCTATCTAATTTTTCCATAAATACAACATATGAGCAACTTGTGGACACAGCCAACTGGGTATTCTTTAGGCACCATTGCTGAAAGAACCATCACAGCCATTAATTTACCCATCACATCAGTGGATGCTGTGGCTTTGATTGCAGGCACTCTGCCTGCTGGATTACGACTGCAAAATTCAGCCATTGTGGGCACCACATTGGAAGTGGCCAGAACCACACAATCAAGATTTGTGCTAAGAGCACGTTTGGGCAATAATATTCAAGATCGTACCTACACTATCACAGTGGCAGGACCAGATGCTCCCACTTGGATCACACCAGCTGGAGTGTTGCCCATCGGAGTAAACGATGCTTTGTTCATATTGGACAGTGCTTATGTGGATTATCAATTGGAAGCCACAGACACAGATTTATCAGCAGGTGATGAATTGGAGTATTTCATTGCTAAAGGTGATGGTACACTGCCACCAGGTATCACACTGACTAAATCAGGCAAATTAACTGGAGTGATAGATCCCATATTGGCTTTGGACACATCTGCTGCCAGCGGTACCTATGATGCCAACACCTATGGTGCTTTTCCTTTTGATTTTGGATTGCGAAGTGCCAATGGTTTTGAAAGTTTTTACTATGATGTGGAATTTTATGACTATGCGATTCCCACCAAGTCTCCTCGCAAACTGAGCAGATACTATGAATTCACAGTGAGTGTGAGTGATGGTGACACCATTACCAAAAGGAAATTTAGAATATTTGTGGTGGGTGATGATTTTTTACGTGCAGACAACACCATACTGCAGGTGGGTGGTGGTGTGTTCACATCCGACGGAACCTATATTAGAACTCCACAGTGGCTGACTCCTAGAGATTTGGGCTACAAACGAGCCAACAACTATGTCACACTGTTTTTGGAATTGTATGATCCCAACACACTTGCAGGCTATGTGGCCTACACATTGAGACCCACCAACGATGATGCCACAGTGAGCACACTGCCACCAGGTTGTACATTGGACAGCACTTCAGGTGAAGTGGCAGGCAGAGTGCCGTATCAACCGGCAGTGACCAAAGAATACAAATTCACAGTGAGAGCCACAAGATTTGGAGCCAACGCAGAAACATTGGCCATCAAAGACAAAACATTTGTGGTGAAAATATTGGGTGAAGTGGACAGTGTGATCACCTGGAACACCAACAATGATTTGGGCAGCATCAATGCCAACTTTATCAGCACACTGTCAGTGCGAGCCACCACCACAGTGCCCAATGCTGTGTTGAGATATGTGATCACTGCAGGTGCATTGCCCAATGGATTGACCTTGGCACTGGATGGAGAAATTCTAGGCAAAGTGAGACAGTTTCCCATAGGTGGACTGTTGGGACTGACCACATTTGATGACAGAGATTTCACACTGGATGCCAACAGCACCAGCATAGACAGAACATTCACATTCACTGTGGAAGCTCGTGACCAGTTTGGCTACAGTGCCACCACAAGAACTTTCACTTTGTCAGTGGTGGCTGCCAGTGATCTACTGTACAGCAATCTCTATGTGAAACCATTTTTAAAACCTGCTCAAAGAACTGCATATCTAGCATTGGTGGGTGATCCAGAAATATTCACTCCTGCATACATTTATAGACCCAGCGACACACAGTTTGGTTTGCAGAAACAATTACAGATGTTGATATACGCAGGCATTGAAACCAAAACTATCAATCATTATGTGGCAGCCACTGTGAAGAATCATCGACGCAAAAGATATCAGTTTGGTGAAATTAAAACAGCAGTGGCCAAAACTCCTGGCACCAATGACATTGTGTATGAAGTGGTGTATGTGCAAATGATTGACCCCCAGGATCACCCCAGTCAACAGGTGCAGAGCAAAATAAAAATTAAAAATCCCAACAAGATCAACATCACTCAGACTGATATAGAAGTGATCGATGACGTGACTAAATTCAATGTGAATGGCAACACCTACACAGTGTATACCAACAATAATTTGCCTCTAGCGGTGGGAGCCATTGGTAATAATCTTCAGATATATGCAAGACAAGGTCAATTGACCTTGGACACTGGCACAGGTCAACTGGAGGTCACGCTGGCCAACGGCAGTGTGATCAACGTGGGTCAGGTAGTATCCAACCCCACAGATACATTTAGATTTAGACCCAACAGTGGAGTGATTAGAGTTGACAGCAAGGTATTAAATGTGTCCAATGCCAATGACATAGAAAGATTCATCAGCAATACCACCAATATGAGAGAAAATCTTAAAGTCATAGGAGACACAGAAAATGAGTTTTTACCCTTGTGGATGCGCACTGCACAAACAGGTCAAACCCAAGCATTGGGTTATGTGACTGCTGTGCCGCTGTGCTACTGCCAACCAGGCACCAGTACTGGTATTTTGGCAGCATTAAACAACAATGATTTTGACTTCAAAAACATAGACTTTGAAATTGACAGATACATCATAGACAGCACGGCAGACAGTGGTGTGGAACAGTATATTATGTTCCCCAGCTATCAATATAACATTTAAACAGTGATTAAAACAGATAAATAAACGCAACAATAAGGAAACACTATGCCCAGTAATATTAACACAACTAACCTAGATGAAACATATCCTGTGGCAGGACAGGACAACAACAGCCAAGGTTTTAGAGATAATTTCAGCACCATCAAAACCAATTTTGCCACTGCCAAAACAGAAATAGAAACACTGCAAACCAACACTGCCAAGTTAAACGCTGCCAACAACTTTGCCAACAACACCATTTCTGGAGCAAAGTTCATCAACAATAATTTAACTGTGTATTCAGTTGGCACTGTAAACACTGCACAAAATATCAGTCTTAGCAATGGAAATTTTCAAACTTTTACAATAGGTGCTAACCTTACATTAACATTCACCAACTGGCCCACAGTGACTTCAGGCATGAGCAGCATTGTTGTGGAATTAAAAAGTGACGGCGTGGCTCGCACAGTGGTATGGAGCACTGAAAATGCTGGATTAATTTACAAAGATTCTGCTTTCCCCACACCATTCATAGTGAATGCTCAAGAAGATCCCATGTATGTGGAGTTTTGGACCTACAACCAAGGTGCCACAGTGTTTGGAAAATTTTTAGGCACATTCAGTTAATAGTTGAGGAATTTACAATGTTCCATCCACTCACCGAAGATCTAGGAGAATACAGTATAGCTCAATTGGAAGCCAAATTATCTGAACTGCGCAAAAAATATTTTCAAAGCCGTAATCCAGAACTGCGTCAGCAGATAGGTGTGTTTGTGGATGTGTACAATCAAGAACTCAAACAGAGATTGGCAGCAGAACAATTGAAAATGGCTAAAGAAACCGGAAAAGATCTTGACAATTTAATCAATATCGATTAATATACAGCATAATACTTTGTTATGCGAACAGACAGTTTAGGACTACCCATATTCGATCATCAAGATGCTGTCGATTTGATCTATCAAAATAGATTGGCAGTGCTGCAGGATCTTCAATTTGAACCACACAAAGAAATAGAAATTTACAATCAATCAGTGAAGCTCACAGGAGTGGGCGAAACTTTGCACACATATCAACCCATGCTGGTGGATGTGAAAGAGTTTGACCAACTGTTGCAATCTGAATGGTTCATGCCCAATGATGCCAAAAATTTTGACATTGAATCACACATCATCAGCATCACTCCTGTGGGCTGTGAACAGAGAGTGCAGGAAGAATTGGCAGCATTCAAACAGCATGGTTATCTCAATCTGCTGAAGTTTTTGCATTATTTGGTGCAAAACATGCGATCCAGCAATATGTTATGGGGAGTGGGCCGAGGCAGTTCAGTGGCCTCCTATGTGCTGTATTTGCTGGGTGTACACAGGATAGATTCCATCCAATATGGCTTGGACTGGAGAGAGTTCCTTAGATAAATACATACATAATAGGAGACAACAAATATGGCTATCAAACAGAGTGGTAACAAAGTATACCGTACCATGCAGGGCAAACAGGTTGATATTGATCTGTTGAGACAACGCAACGAACTGACTCCAGCTGTGGGCAATGCTAGAGTGAATGCTCGAGGCGATGAATTGGGACCTGGTGGAAAAATTGTTCGCAAACGTGAGGAAGTTTTGGCTGATTATTACAGAGATCATCCTAAAACTGTGCCTACTAAAAGACCCAAGGCATCAGCAGAAACTGCCAACGAAGAGTGGACAGAAGACGCTGAAGGAAACTTCACTAAGAAAAAATAAACTATGAGTTCATATCATACTCTCGAAGGAGACTTGATCCCGATCAAAGATCGTGTGATTGTGAGCGATATGAGCTTTGATTCATTCAAGACCAAAGGCGGTATCATACTCACTGCAGATGATGGCAAGGTGCACGGTATCAAACCCAGATGGGCCAAAGTGTATGCCAAAGGCCGAGACAACACAGATGAATATGTGGTGGGTGATTGGATCTTGGTGGAACACGGTAGATGGACCAGAGGTGCCAAAATCAAAACTGATGGTGTAGAAAACACTGTGAGAATGGTGGAAGCCAAAAGCGTGCTACTGTGGGCCAAACAAAAACCAGAAGATTGGTACGTGGCCAAAGAAAGTCAGCTGTAAAACACTTGACATTCCGCACAATCTGTCATATACTGACAGTATGAAATTTCCTGAAACTAGAAGTCCTGGATTAAACAACACTGCTGTGTTGGGCATCACACTGATGACACTGCACATATTGGGGCATCTTGTGGGTTGGTGGTGGACGTTGATATACATACCTTTGATAATGTCGGGCATAGGACAAGAATACATTAAAAGAAACTGATGAAAGAACTTTGGACAGAAAAGTATAGACCTCGCACACTGGATCAATATGTGTTTAGAGATGAACATCAAAAAAAACAGATCCAAACTTGGGTAAAAGACAAAAGCATTCCTCATTTGTTGTTCAGCGGCAATGCTGGCATAGGCAAAACCACATTGGCCAAAATACTGCTGAATGAATTGCAAGTGAATGATTTAGATGTGTTGGAAATCAATGCCAGCAGAACCAACTCTGTGGATGATGTGAGAGCCAAAATTGTTAATTTTGTACAGATGATTCCATTTGGTGATTTCAAAGTGGTGCTGTTGGATGAGGCAGACTATCTATCACCCAATGCACAGGCAGCACTGCGTGGGGTAATGGAAGAATATCATACCACATCAAGATTCATACTGACCTGCAACTATCCCAACAGAGTGATCCCAGCACTGCACAGCAGATGTCAAGGATTCCACATTGAACGTGTGGATCAAACAGAATTCACAGCCAGAGTGGCTGAAATATTAATGCAAGAAGGCATAACTCCAGATTTAGAAACATTGGACACTTATGTCAAAGCCACATATCCAGATCTTAGAAAGTGCATCAACATGGTGCAAATGAATGCACAGAATGGCGTGTTGCTGAAGCCTGAAAAGAGTGACATGGGCGAATCAGATTACAAGTTACAAATGGTTGAGTTGTTCAAAGCGGGCAAGATCACTGAAGCAAGGAAATTGGTGTGCAGTCAAGTGAGACCTGATGAAGTGGAAGATATTTTTAAATGGATGTATAATAATATCACACTGTTTGGAAATGAAGCACGTCAAGAAAAAGCCATTCAAATCATCAAACAAGGTCTGGTGGATCATACATTGATCTCTGATCCTGAAATTAATCTTTCAGCCACCATGATCAAACTTTCTCATATGGAATAACATGTACAGAGCCAGTCACATATTGATCAGTTATCAAGGAGCCACTAGATACACAGGCACTAAAATTCAAGAAGAGGCTCTTTTTGAAGCTGTGAGAATAAGAAATGAAATTGCTCAAGGCGTGATCACATTTGAAGATGCTGCTGTGAAATACAGTGATTGCCCCAGCAAACAGAATCAAGGAAATTTAGGCACATTCAAGCCCAGCACAATGGATCAAGATTTTGTTGCTTTCATCGACACATTGCAAGTGGGTGAAGTCAGCGGAGTTTGTCCCACTGTGTACGGATATCACATTATCCGAAAAAATTAATCTCCGTAGATATCCAACACTTCTCGCACAGCAGGATGACGTTCAATGTCTCTTTTGTGAAAACTCACCATATCAATGCGTTGAGCCTTGTCTTTTTTATTTAATTTTTCAATAAAATCCAACAGTCCATTGTCGTGCTGTCTATCTGCTTGATTCAAATCACCTGTCACAGCCATTTTGGATCCTGCGCTCAAACGTGTGAGCAACATTTTCATTTGACTGTGGGTGGTATTTTGACACTCATCTGCCACTATGAATGCTCGTATAAAGTTTCTTCCTCGCATGAATGCCAATGGTGCTATTTCAATCACACCTTCATACATCATATTTTTTAGATCCTGTGTTCTAAAATATTCTTGAAACACATCAAATATAGGGCGTGTCCAAGGTGCCATTTTTTCTTCCAATGTGCCAGGCAAAAATCCAATGTCTTCATCCACACTCACTGCTGGTCTGGTGATGATGATGCGATCCACCTGTCTTTCTTTGAACATTTTGATGGCCACTTGAACTGCCAGCAAGGTTTTGCCCGTGCCTGCAGGTCCCACACCGAATACAATGTCTTTGCTGGGGTCTAACAGTTTAATTAGGTAGGACTCTTGATTCTTGTTGCGGGGAATTATTTGGACATCTTTTTGTTTTTCTATTTGATATTGATTGATTTGCAGTACATTATTGTGTTTAGATCGCTTGCGAAAAGCGTTTCTTTTTGATCCCATCGACGCTCCTTGGTTCGTGGTAATGTACAAGTATTTATGGTGATTAACTGTCTATAAAACTAGCATGTTATCAGCCACTCTATGGCTAAATACACTGGATACATACAATTATGCACGACACAGCAGATATTTTAAAAAACATAGAGACCATATATGGCAATGACAATGCATTTGCCATCATCAAAGATTTTGAAAGAGTGCTGGATGAATTGGATCTATATGTGTATGACAACTGGCAGGATGGTGAATTGATCGAAGGACCCATCATGACCAAACACTATGTGTCATGCAAATTCATGTGGCCTTTGAAACAGATGCCAGACCCCATGGGTGGCAAAAGATTGTTGGACTATGACTGTAAGGTCACCTACAAAAAAGACCAATTGATTGCACCTAGAAAAATTGTGGAACCAGATGATGTGAGACCAGGCACCAAAAAAGGCAAACTGGATACCATGCCCATTTGGATAGTGGAAATCACCATGCCCATCAATCTCATGAAAAATATCTATGACGGCATGCAGAATCAAATGAATTACAGCAATGAACCAGTCAAAGACACTCCAGTGCAGGACATTCAACCTGTGGATCAAACTCAACCCATAACTCCAGAAACATAAAATGTCATTGAACAAACATGATTTAAAATACTGTGTGGATCATATTTTTGAAGTGGATTCCTATCAATCCAAAATGGGCACAGATGAAAAGATAGTGGTATTGAGTTTCAGAGTCAAACCCATGCAGGCAGCAGAAGACCTTGTTAACTTTATTGAAAAAGGTTATGAATTTGTGCTGGACGCAGACAAAACCAGCGGTGAACAGTCAGATGGTTATTACAGAGTATTTGTGGAAATGGAACGCAACAGACACGCGAGCAAACAGATCACAGAAATACTGGATGGTATTAAAAAAGTGGCTGACATCAAAGAATTCAAATTTAGATACTACAAAAATTTTAGAAGTCAGCCTGCAGATCAAACCACACTGGAAACCATTGTGCCCAAAGACGGCAATGAGTACAGCATACGCAAAAATGAAACTGCCATGGAAAATTACAAAAATTTCTTTGCCAACAGTTATGTGGATGAAGTGATCATGGAAGACAACACAATCACATTCAGCAAAAAATATGCTGAACCTTTGCATTTTAAATTTGTGGATCACGGTGTTACTGTGGACAAACTGAAACAGATCACAGAATCCTACAGTGCCAACAGCTTTCCTGAAGTGCTCTATCTTACCAAGTATCTAGGCGACTATAATATAAGTATCTACGGCACAAAATATGTGCTTGAAAACAATCGTCACTGCGTAATACTGGAAAAATAATATGTTTGGACTATTCGGACAGGTAAAAATGGTATTCACCATCATAATGCTGCTGGGCGTGGCAGGTGCTGGTGCCTATGTGTTGAAACTGAGAGGCGATAATGCCATACTCAAAGGCAATCAAGTCAAGATGGAACAAGCCTTGGAAACACAGACCAAATTTATTGAACAGCAAAAGAAAGACTTCGAAGCCATACTCAAAGCCAATCAAGAAGTGAACAAGTTGGTGGGCAACCTGAAAAAGGACATCGATGATTTGGATAAAAGATTCAACAAGGGCACACGTGACCTAGGCAAGACAGCAATTGAAAGACCTGATGCCATGGAAAGAATTGTCAACAAAGCATCAGACAAAGCATTGAGATGTGTGGAGATCGCAGGTGGTGCCAAACTCACTGAAGCAGAAAAAACAGCCACTAAGAAATCAGAGATCAATTCCGAGTGTCCGGCCATAGCCAACCCTAACTATAAACCATACAATGAGTAAATTTGTATTAGGCATAGTATTGAGTTTATTTCTTACCAATTGCAGCCTAGTGGGTGAAAAGGTGATTAAAGTGCTCACACAAGAACAAAGCCGAGAGAAATTGAATCTTAAAACTCCCACATTGGAAGAGATGGAGAAGCTGAGATGGATTGTGATCACCAGCAATAATGCTCAAGAAGTGTTTGCCAAAATGAAGGCAGAAGGATTGGATCCTGTGCTGTTTGGACTGAGTGATGAAGACTATGAATTGTTGGCCAAAAATTTTGCACAAATTCGCAGCACATTAAAACAGACCCAAGACATATTGGATCGTTACAAAGAATATTATGAAGGAACAACTAAAAAAGATAGCAGCACAAACGACTCAGTGGCTCCAAACAGCAGCGATAAAAAGTAAAACTTTTTTTTCTAACTCTGCTCAACATTCAGCCATGGTGTTTGCCAAGATCACTCACGCAGTGAAGTTAATAATCACAGCCATCAAATATGCCTATCAGATAGCAAAGAAGATTGTATTAATCACTTGGAAATTCATCTATTGGCTGTATGACAGTATTGCTGCTATATTTAGAAAAGTTCCAGCTGAGCTGACCTACTGGCACGATGGAGTTCAAAATATGGTACAGGTGGATGATTTTGTGGAATTGGCACCCAATATGATACAGTACGAAGACAGTGACAGCAAAAAAAGAGTCAAAGTCAAAGCCGAATATCCTATCAAATACATCCTTAAAGAAAAATAAAATTTCTATCACTTGACTTTTGACAGAAAACCACTATATTATAACATATGGATCCTTACAAAGTTTTAGGTGTTGATCGCAATACCAATGAAAACGATTTGAAAAAAGCCTACAAGAGCAAGGCCATGAAACATCATCCTGACAGAGGTGGTGATGAAAACAAATTCAAAGAATTAAACGAAGCATACGACATACTGAAAGATCCTCAAAAAAAGGCTGCCTATGATAGATATGGCACCACCGACATGCATCGTCAAGGGGGTGACAATTTCACTTATAATTTTAATGGTGACATCAATGACATATTCAACAATTTCTTTGGAGGTGGTGGAGGACCATTTCAAAGAGCCAGCACATTCAGATCCAATCCTCGCAATCAGGACATCAATATAGAAGCCACACTGGAGTTGGAAGATGTTCATAATGGCAAATCTCTCATTGCCAGCTACAGATTACCCAATGGTCGACAGGAAAGTGTGAACATAGATATTCCGCCTGGAGTGGAACACAACAACATGATCAGATTTGCTGGATTAGGCAGTGACTCTATCAGCAATGCTCCACGCGGTGATCTCATTGTGAGAATTAAGATTTTAAGACACAAAACCTGGGAACGAGATGGCATACATTTGCACAGCAAAATTAAGGTGAATGTGTTTGATCTAATCTTGGGCACTAAGAAAGAAATACGCACTCTGTCAGGCAAAAATCTTTCAGTCAGCATACCCAAAGGCACACAGCACGGCACTGTGTTCAATATCACTGGTGAAGGTTTACCTCATGTACACAATGCTCGTCAGCGCGGTAATCTATACATCACTGTGGTGTCAGACACTCCCAGAGTGGAAGATGCTGCACTATTGCAAAAAATAAAAAATTTACGAGATGAACTTGATTAAACACCCCAACCCATGGTTGGATCGCACAGTGAAAGATTTCGATTTCAGTAATATGGATGCTGTTAAAATCGAACAGGACATGATTCACACCATGATTGTGGAAAAAGGCATAGGACTGGCAGCCAATCAAGTGGAATTAGATGCCAAAATATTTGTGATGCAACCTCAGAATATCCAAGGCAAAACCAAGCCATTTGCTGTGATCAATCCAATCATACAGGAAGCCACCACGGATTTAGTTTTGCTGGAGGAAGGCTGCCTCAGTTTTCCAAAACTGTATCTTAAAATCAGTAGGCCTCACACCATAGTGGTTAAATATCTTGACAGTGAACAGAAAGAATGTATAATTAAATTAACTGAAATGGATGCTAGAATTTTTTTACATGAATTTGATCATTTGTATGGAATCAACTTTATCGACAGAGTCAGCAAAGTGAAACTGGAGATAGCCCGTAAGAAACAACAAAAATTATTGAATTAATATGGTAGAACCCAGCGACGAACTACAGAGAATATTTGACAAAGCAGTGGAAGACGCTGCCAAGCTCAAACATGAATATGTCACAGTGGAACACCTGCTGTTTGCCATGCTGTGCTATGACAAATTCATCAAGACCATCACAGATTTCGGAGCCGACGCAGAAACATTGAAGAAAAATCTTGAAACATATCTCAAAGAAAGACTCAAAGAGATAGAGTTGGTGAGCCCTCCTGCCAAATACAAACCCAAAAAGACTGTGAGTGTGGAAAGAGTACTCAATAGAGCATTCACACAGACACTGTTCAGTGGTCGTCAACAGATAGAATTGACTGATGTGTTTTTGAGCATGATGAGTGAAAAGAAAAGTCACAGTTATTTCTTTGTGGCCAAAGCCAACATTGACAAGGAAAAATTTGCTGATTTTTTAAACTCTGAGATGGAAACAGACTTTGGAGTGGAAGAAAATGCATCGGTCACACAGAGAGCATTGAATCTTTACACCACTAATTTAAATGCTGAAGCTAAAAAAGACAAGATAGATCCAGTGATAGGTCGTCACGCTGAGTTGGATCAAATTGCATTGGCTTTGGGAAGAAGAATGAAGAACAATGTGATCCTAGTGGGTGACCCAGGAGTGGGTAAAACTGCCATAGCAGAAGGATTGGCATTGAACATTGTGACCAACAAAGTGCCAGAATTTTTAAAAGAATATCAAGTGTACAACTTGGACATAGGTGCCATGTTGGCGGGCAGCAAATACAGAGGAGACTTTGAAGAGCGATTCAAAATGGTACTACAAGCCTTGAAGAAAAAAGGCAAAACCATTGTGTTCATAGATGAAGCACACAACATCAGTGGAGCAGGAGCAGGTGGTGGAGACAAAGGATCCAATGACTTGGCCAATCTATTAAAACCAGTGCTGACCAAAGGCACACTAAAAGTGGTGGCCAGTACCACTTGGGAAGAATACAGAAAATACTTTGAAAAAGATCGTGCTCTCATGCGTAGATTCCAAAGAATCACTGTGGATGAACCCACACAAGCAGTGACCATAGACATCCTTAAAGGTCTGAAGAAATACTATGAAAATTATCACCGCGCACAGATCACTGATGCTGCCATTGAAACAGCAGTGAAGCTGAGTTGCAAATATCAAACAGATAAAAAATTGCCTGACAAGGCCATTGATCTAATAGATTTAGCAGGCAGCAGATTCAACATTGCTCCCAAAGACACACGCATCATAGACTCTGCGGAGATAGAATACGAACTCAGCAAGATCATCACCATACCAGTGGAGACCATACAGCAGAGAGAATCCAGCAATCTAGCCAGTTTGGAGAAGAACATGAAAGCAGAAGTGTATGATCAGGATGAGGCTATCACCAACATTGTGGACAAGGTACTGATTGCACAGGCAGGATTAAAACGTGAGAACAAACCCATAGGATCTTTCATATTCATGGGACCGACTGGTTGTGGTAAAACAGAAACTGCCAAACAGTTGAGCAAGCATCTTGGTGTGAAGATGGTTAGATTTGACATGAGTGAATATCAAGAAAAACACAGCATCAGCAAACTGATAGGATCACCTCCGGGTTATGTGGGCTACGAAGAAAATGCCGGATTATTAATTACTAAAATACAGGAATCTCCCAACTGTGTGTTGTTGTTGGATGAGATAGAAAAAGCACATCCTGATGTGAGTCAAATACTGTTGCAGATCATGGATGAAGGCACAGTGAGCGGCAGCAATGGCAAAGTGGCAGATTGTAAAAATTTAACACTGATATTGACCACCAATTTGGGAGCAGAACAGTCAGAAAAAGGCAGCATAGGTTTTGGAGATCCCATGGATGAGGGATATTCCGACACAGCATTTAGGAAGTTTTTTACTCCAGAATTTAGAAACAGGTTGGATGGAGTGATCACATTTAAAAAATTAAGCAAACCCACCATGATAAAAATTGTGGGCAAATTCCTCACTGATTTGAAAACATATCTAGTGGAGAAAAAAATACAAGTCACTGTGACTGATGAAGCCATAGATTATCTAGTGGACAAAGGCTTTGATCCCAAAATGGGAGCAAGACCCATGCAGAGATTAATAGATCAAGAGATCAAAACTCCCATGGCCAAAGAACTGTTGTTTGGCAAACTTAAAAACGGTGGCAAAGTGACCATCAATGCCAAAGACAGTAAGATAGTGTTGGAATCCTCGGAGTCTTTGAGCACTCACACAGCATAACACAAGGACTAAATATACACATGCCAGCAGCAAGCGAAACAATATTATCAGCCACGGATCATCCCAATGACAGCACCACGGAAACGGTATTGGGACAGCAATTCAAAGGTGATGGATATTATGGTCGCAGTGACGGTTTTCACACCATACAGATCACAGTGTCAGGTTTTGAAGGCAGCATACTGATGCAGGCCACACTGGCCACTGCACCCACTGCCACAGACTGGTTTGATGTGACTGGTACCACGCACACTGCTCCCACTGCAGTGCATGTGAACAGCACAGGCAGTTTTTTCTACAATTTTACTGGTAATTTTGTGTGGGTGCGAGCCAAAGTGGTTTACACTGAAGGCACTGTAAATTCAATCAAACTTAATCACTAATATGCAACATTTTTTTAGTATCATAGGTAAGAATATTAATGCAGAATCCTTGGTGGATGTGGCATTGAGCGAAAGCGCCATAGGACTGTTTGAAGATCAGACCAACTATCATATATTTGAGGATGAACAAGGCAATCAAGTGCTGCGTGTGGAACTGCACAGAGCATTGGATGAAACAGAATCTGATGAATTGGCCGAAAGCCTCAATGAACAGTTGAAAGAAATGGGTTTGGAAGAATTTGATATTGAAGTCAGCACAGACGACAACTTGGATGAAGAGACCTATGAAGGTGATGACTTTCACAGTGCATATGATGTGATGTGGTTCAACGAAGATGATGCATTGGATGAAGCAGAATACAGAGGACGCAAAGTGCCTTTGGGCAAACCCATGAGAGGTGATGTGAAAAAATTCAAAGTGTATGTGCGTAAACCCACTGGCAACATAGTAAAAGTGAATTTTGGTGATCCTAATATGAGGATTAAAAAATCCAATCCAGCCAGACGCAGAAGTTTTAGAGCCAGACACAATTGTGCTAATCCAGGTCCAAGAACCAAAGCAAGATATTGGAGTTGTCGCAAATGGTAAAAGCCACAGATTATAAAACGCATAGAAAAACTGTGTCCAAAGAAGATCAAGAAGTGTTCGATTGGATAGGACAAAAGTTACAGGACATCTATGATGGCAAAGATCCATATATTTCCGAAGAAGAAGCAGAAAAAGATCGTCAAGCATGGTTGAAGACACAACCAACAATTGAACCAGCACAGGAAAGATAGCAATGAAAGCCAAAGAATTCACAGCCATAACCAGAGATAATATTGGATATGATATTTTAGAAGATATCTATCAGTACATGCTGAACGACAGTGAGTTTTTTAGAAAAAATTTCTTTCCAGTGGCCAAACGATACAGTGACAATCAAAAAGAAATGATGGAAAAAAATCCAATGGAAACTTGGGGTGGATGTGTGGATAAAGCAATCAACGAATACTTTGAAAAATTTAAAATCAACGGCAAGTCAGAAAAGATCATTAATTCAGAGGACAGAGTGACCCTCACCAACAAGATCGTGCAAGGACTGTCCAAACATCCAGTGAAGAATGCACAATGAGACTCGTAGAAATAAGTCAGCCAGCGCCTAAAATTGCCGCATTTGCTTACGGCAGAATGAATCCACCCACCACTGGTCATAAAAAATTAATAGACGCCATCTCTGCTCAACCAGGCGATCACTTTTTATTTTTAACACACACTCAAGATGCCAAATCAAATCCTCTCAGTTTTGCGGACAAAGTACTGTATGCTCAAAAAATGTTCCCCACAGTCACAGTGGGAGATGCTGGAGTAAAGACCATTATTGATGCAATGAAAAAATTAGAAAGCATGGGCTATCAAGACATCATATATGTGGCGGGATCAGACAGAGTGCAACAATTTGATGAATTACTGAACAAATACAATGGCAAAGACTACCAATTCAACAGCATAAGAACAGTGAATGCTGGAATGAGAGATCCAGATGCAGAAGGCGCAGCAGGTGTGAGTGCCAGCAGAGCTAGAGAGTATGCTGTGCAAGGTGCTAAACGTAGTTTTTTAACCACTATTCCTGCAGATGAAAAAACAGCCACAGAGATATATCAAAAAATACGTCAAAATTTAAAACAACCAGCATAAATATCATATGAACGAGATTGATAAATTGAAAAAACTGGCAGGCATAGACACTTACAGCAATACTATGCCGTCTGTGGAAAATATCAGTCACACAGCACAGGCTTTGAAGGACAAAGAAAAAGAATTAGGCCTAAAACCAGGCGATCCAGATTGGTTCAAATTGTGGTTCAGTCTGCCTTACATGACTGGGTCATTGCAGAATAAATTCAGAGGAAGAAAGAAATGAAGCTAAGACACATCATATCAGAAGGTTCTAGATTGCCCAGCAGCATGGCCAAGACCAAAGCCAAGTTGGACATGATGACCCCAGATGAAATCCGAGCATTCTTCAAGAACAGAGAAGATTTTGCCAAACAACATGCTGGAGGAGTTATACGTCCAGGTTTTTCAGCCAAAGAATTAGCACAGAGACAGGAGTTCAGCTATGGTAGAGAATTTGCCAAAGGTCGTCCTTACTCCCGACATTTTGAAAGCACAGAATTAGACGAAGGATTAAAAGATTGGTTACAAAAAATGGCTGTGGCTGGAATTATTGTGGGCAGTGTGGCAGGCATAGGTTCCATTAATAATGCTATCAATAATAATGTGCCAGTGATACAAGCCATGAACAAAGCGTTGGATATGGCCAATCAAAAAGGTGATGCCCAGTTGATACAGAATATCAAACAAGACATCGAAGTGGCTAGATTGAGTTTGGATTCAGGCAGAGATTTAAACACAGTGAAAAACATGCAAGACAGATATGCCAAGTTCATGCCCGCAGGTTACAAAAAAGAGAATTTAAGTTTCAAAGATAAAATTGCAAAAAAAATTGTTCAACCTGTTAAAGATTACAACAGTGATAATGAATTGATCATGGTGATTAATCCTAACGACAAACAAGGAATAATTAAGATTCCACAAAAGTCTTGGCCGGACTATGAAAAAAAAGGATATGTGCAGGCTGAATCCAATGAAAGCTATGGTAGATATTGGTGTTCCACTGATAAAAAATTCAAACAAAGAAAAAGTCCCAAACAAGACAGATCTTAAATTTATGGCTAAGGAAAAACCCTATTGCATCAATTGTGGCAATGATAGTCATTGCAAAAAAACTTTGAAAAGAAAAGAAAGCGAACATATTGGCGACAAAAAGACACGAGAATGGGTGATTGAAGTGTGCAGACGCTGTCACTGTGCCAATTGTGAAAAAGACTAATGAAGATTACCGAAATACTATCTAACCAAAAAATATCTGTTGATTTATACAACAAACAGTTGTATAATAAACACATGACAGAACAATCTAATGTCAAACCCATTGTGTATTTGGATATGGATGGCGTGATTGCAGATTTCTTTGGTGGAGTAGAACGTTTGTACGGTGTGGATCACTGGAAACAACTGACATCTGACAAGACCAAAGACCTACGCCAAGATGTGATTGACAGAATAGCAGGCACAGATTTTTTTGCACATCTACCCAAGTTCAGCAGTGCAGACACATTGATCGAGATGATCAAGAAATTCACAGGTGGGCAGTACAGCATACTCACTTCGCCTTTGAGAGGTGACACAGAAAACAGTGGTTACTACAAAAAAGTATGGATTGGCAAAAACATAGTGAAGCCAGATGTTATCATTGTGACTGGTGTGAAAGAAACCTATGCTGTCAAAAACGGTGTTAAAAATATTTTAATAGACGATCGTCCCATCAACATAGACAAATGGCAGAGCAAAGGTGGCTATGGCATACTGTATCAAGCCAACAAGCATCCACTCAGCAAGGTGTCACAAGCATTGGAACAATACAATCATAAACAAAAACAAAAAGAAAAAGTGCCTGTGGAAGATGCAGCAGGTGTGGGAATTATTACCAAACAGAACACTACCCGAGATGTTAAACCAGGTGAGATCCGCAGACAGGCTCGCAAATTAAAACTGGTGTAATTCAATGAAGATTCGTGAAATAGTGTTTAAGCATAAACTTAAACAATCTGACATAGATGATCTACGAACTCAATACACACCATTCAAAGACAAGGCTTTGCCAGCTGTGAAAGGTCAGGCATTGCGTCAACATTTGAAATCTTTGTCGGATGAAGATTTAAAACTGCTGATCAAAACAGACATTCCACATGTGAGTCTCAAAGCACAAATTGTGTTGGACATGAACAGATATGCTCAAATGCGTGATCCCATTGCCAGTCCATTGGGCAACGTGGATGAGAACTTTGCGGATGGCCGAGGACCAGGTAGACCTGGTGATTCCAAACGAGCAGGCATACCCAAAGGCGCTACCATCACACAATTGAAACGGATACGCAGTTCTAAAACAGCATCTGCACGCAAAAAGCAACTGGCACACTGGCAGATAAACATGCGTCAAGGTCGTAAACGCAATAAATAGTAGTGTAAAACACTATTATGAAGCTCAAAGAAATCACTCAAGGTCTGCAAGAAAAACAGGACGCCTGCTATCGCAAGGTCAAATCCAGATATAAAGTTTGGCCCAGTGCCTATGCATCAGGTGCGTTGGTTCAGTGTCGTAAAAAAGGTGCAGCCAACTGGGGCAACAAGAGCAAATAGAATGAAATACCGAGAGATTTTAGAGAAGTGCTGGCAAGGTTATGTACAGCGCGGCATGAAACCCAAAGGCAACAGAATGGTGCCCAACTGTGTGCCCGTGAAGGAGATGGAAGAAGATTTAAAAAAATGGTTTAAACAGAAGTGGGTGAGATTTGGTCCAGACGGCAAAATCAAAGGTGATTGTGCCAGAGGCAGCAGCAAAGAAGGCAAGCCCAAATGTTTGCCGCAAGCCAAAGCACATGCATTGGGCAAGAAAGGGCGTGCATCAGCAGCCTCAAGAAAAAGACGTGAAGATCCCAATCCGGAACGTCGTGGTGCTGCTAAAAACGTGAAGACAAAAAAATGAAGATACGTGATATAGTGCATGAAGCATGGGCAGACTACCACTATGGATTGGATCCTGCACGCTTGAGTTACACATTCAAAGTGGGCGACATATATGGTCCAAAGAATTTAAAAGTGCCACACGCTAGGCTGTACAAAGGCGGCAAAGCAGTGAAAAAGCTGGGCATCACTGTGCCCAAAGTTAGCAAATAATCACAAACACCACATAAATACAGCAAGGGCAAACGATGAAAATTAGAGACATCATAAGAGAAGTGGCATCTGTGGGATCCACATCAGCAGGCAACATTGCCAGCATAGCAAACCCCCATGTGACCAATCCTTATGCCTACAAATCAGCCAAAGCCAAGCCCAAAAAACAAAAACCCACTGATAACGCACTGGACATGAAGGACGTCAGCATATTCGGTGGCCCAATGAAGAGATAAATACACATATGAAACACAAAGATATCAAAGAAGGATTGGCAGACGCAGCTCACAAAGCAGAGATGGATCACGAAGTGCAGATGGCACGTGCTGATCTTTACAAGTTGGCCAAGTACAGCATCAAACTGCATGAACTGTTAAAGAACGTGTCTGAAGCAGAAGGTTTGGAAGGTTGGGTTCAAGCAAAGATCACCAAAGCCGCTGATTACATCAGTTCTGTGTATCATTATATGGACTACGATGAAAAATTCAATCAAGCCGAACTGGAAACCAGTATACCTGTACAACAAGTGGTCAAGCCCAGTGATGGCAAGATGGAAACCTACGAAGAAGTGTTGTTCAAAATTCTAGACAAAAAAGTTAACGAAAAAAAATTCAACCAAGACAAAAAGTAATCACCATGAAGATCAATGAATTGGTCACTCCATCTTTGGGCAAACCTACTGCAGCCAAACCTCCAGGCACTATGGGCAAAGTGATGAATAAATTTGCACAGGCAGGTGGTGCTGTGAAAACTGCTGTGGGTGCAGCCAACACTGCTGTGAATAAATTTATGACTGCTCCCAAAGACACAGATGCTGCCAAAGACAGTTTTGCCAGCAAGTTGGGTGGAGCATTGGGCAGTATGAACAAAGGCGCTGGTGTAAAAGATTACAGCAAAATAGGTGTTACCAAAGACGACCTAAATATGTTTGTGGGATCAATGATGCAGAGTAAACCCAAGGACGCAGGTTTTGAAAAAGAATTATCAGCAGCTATCAAAACTAGATTGGAAAATCCATCAGATGGCTCAGCCAAAAATACTATAATCACAAGCATCGAAGATTTTTTACGTAAAATGACTAACATCACTCATGGAGATTTCAACACACAATTCTCATCTGTGCTAAAATCTCTAAATATCAAACCAAATGAATTTGAAGACCCTAAAGTCCCAGCTACTGCAGCACCAAAAACTACACCCCCAGGACAGTCCTCTATTTTACAAAAAAGTGGAAAGCCATTTTAGCTTTAGCTATTCGTTACTCAAGATAATTACTAGTATATGAACTTCGTGGTGAACACTCCCTACATCCAAGCCTACATCAAAAAAGAATATCTGTATGACTTTCAAAAAGGTCACGGTGAATTTGTGCCCTGCACTTGGGTCACACTGAAATCTATTCCACGCAGAGCATTCTACATAGAAGCATATCTGCCAGAATATGGTGCACTGTATGACAAGCTGCCCATCAGTGCATTCACTTGGCGCACAGATATCAAATCAGAAGAGCAATTGCCTTTGGATTATTTGCAACTGTGGGATGGTTTCAGCTATCACATCACCATCATTGAGAAACAATACCTACAATACAGCAGAGTGGATGTGATACTCAAAGATGGTAAAAAGATGTCAGGAGTTTATTTGTTCACTGTGGACAGTGCTCACACAGATCCCAACACTGTGAATGTGACTGAATCAGAAGTGCCCACTGAACACAAGGGTCACAACATAGGTCAATTGGACAATGGTCAATTCTTTGCCCAACCCAACAATAGAATGATCTGGCACGAAGCCAGTGCCAATCCTGGCAAACTCAAAACTCCAGATTTCAAAGTGAGCACCAAATATTGGCACTGTGAACAGAATGCCAAATGGGTGTTTGGTGATTCAGATGAATACTTTTACAAAGAATCCAAAAAAGAATAATATGAAAACCATTACTGTGGTAGGTGCAGGCACTGCTGGAGCTCTAGCAGCGTGTTTTTTAAAAAAACATTTTCCCACAGATCAAATAATTTTACTACACAGTGATCATATTCCTACCATAGGAGTGGGAGAAAGTGTTACACCTCATGTGAAAGGATTTTTGAATGAAATAGGTGTGGATGAAAAAGACATGATGCTGGCCACTCAAAGTATTTTTAAATATGCCAACTGTTTTAAAGATTGGATAAATGAAAAAGAAGATGTATATTTTGCTTTCAACTATAATGAGCCTTTGGAAAAAATTTTTAATAATCAACCTATCACTAAAGAAGACATTGTTTCCATAGGTCCTACAGACATGCGAGCAACAGATGTATGGATAGATTTATTTAATAACAAAAAAGTACAAAATTACAGTGATTCATTTGTGCCTTTGTATTCATTCATGAACAAAAACAAAGCTCCTTTTGATAGCAATGGATGTTATTTGGGCAGTGAAAATTTTTCCTATGCTTATCACATTGATGCGGAAAAACTGGCTCCTTATTTGATTGAAAAACATGCCAAACCCAGTGGTGTAAAAGAAATCATAGACACAATCACAAAAGTAAATTGTGATCAACAAGGCATAGCCAGCGTTGAACTCCAATCAGGAGCAATCATCAGCAGTGATATTTGGATAGACGCCACAGGATTTCACAGAACATTGATCAGCAAATTAACCAATGATTATCATGCATACACTCATTGTCCTGCCAACAGTGCTTGGGTAAGTCCTTTGAAATATTCAGATGCTGACCAAGAGTGTAAGAATCACACTCAATCCATCTGGCACTCCATGGGTTGGATATTTAAAATTGGTTTATTGAATAGAATGGGTTGTGGATTGGTCTATAATGACAAATATTTTACAGATGCACAAGCCAAAGAAGAATTTTTAAAAATTATAGATAAAAAAAATTTAAAAGAACCAAGACTGATCAAGTGGGAACCAAAAAGATTTAAAACTCCAGCAATAAAAAACGTTTGTGCTGTGGGCATGGCAGCAGGTTTTATAGAGCCCATGGAAGCCAACGCACTGTTCATTTCAGTTTCAACGATATTTGCAGCCACTATGGCCATAAAAAACAACAATGATTGGGCAGATTACAATGAAAAAGTTTGTTATGCTTTGGATGACATCGCAGACTTTATCAGTGTGCATTATACATTGTGTTCAAAAAAAACAAATAAATTTTGGCAAGACATGTATGATTTAGGAATTGAATTGAATCACAAACAACTGCTTAAGGAAAAATATAATTCCGAAAAAAACACAGTATCGCGTTCATACAATTTTTTGACCATATTTCCAGATTATATGTGGGCAGAGTTGGCCAGTGTTTGGTTAGATAATTTACATAATTGGAGCAAAAATTCTCCCAAAGACCTACAAAATAAATTGCATGATTACCTCACAAAGAAACAAATTTGGGCGGACGGCATCAGCAATCAAACTGAAGAATATTACCAATTTATATCAAAACTTCATAATAAATGATTGAAATAAAATCATTGACTTTGACACAATATGACAGTAAAATACAACAATCTTAACCAAAGGAGACACAAATGGCAAGAACATATGGCCCAGAAGAACAAGCCAAACTTAAAAAAATAGTGGATGAAGGTGTGAATGTGCTTTCAGAAATTGAAGATTTAAACACAGGTTTGAAAGACACCATCAAAGCAGTGGCAGAAGAATTGGAAATTAAACCAGCCATCATCAACAGAGCGATCAAAATTGCTCAAAAAGGTGATTGGAACAAAGTTGCTGAAGAGTTTGATAATCTAGAAAACTTGGTGATAGCAGTGGGCAAAGACAAGTAATACCCAATGATCAGATGGGTAGCGGCAGGTTTTGGAATCACAGCAGCCACCATACACGCCACGGCCATCATCAGCATTCAATGGTTGGGATGGTTGATCTGCCTAGCATCCATATCCTTATGGTATTACATTGCCATACTGGACAAGGATAGAGCCAGACAAACACAGCAGATATATTTCCTCGTCATTGCACTGATAGCAGTGCACAATTGGCTCAAACACGTTTGGTAAAAGAATGAAGTACATCATTGACATTGACAACACAATCTGTTATAATAAAGGCAGCGATTATGTCAACAGTACACCTGACATCGCACGCATTGCTCAGGTTAATCAGTTGTATGATGATGGACACGAAATTCATTATTACACAGCAAGAGGTGGCAACTCCGGCAAAGATTGGAGTGAGTTGACACGTCAACAATTGACAGAATGGGGTTGCAGATTCCATTCAGTAAATTTGGGCAAACCAGTGTATGATGTTTGGGTGGATGACAGAGCAGTAAACGCAAAGGATTTTTTTAAATGAGAATAGATTATAACATACATCTTGATTACGCAGACGTACTATTAAAACCCAAAAGATCCACACTGAGTTCAAGACGTGATGTGGACATGACCAGAGATTTCACATTTCGTAATAGCAAACAACAGATTGCATTTGTGCCCATAGTGGCCAGCAACATGGATGGCGTGGGCACATTCAGCATGGCCAGAGCATTGCAGGAATACAAACTGCTGACTGTGTTAAGAAAACATTACACCATTGAAGATTGGGACAGAGCAATGGGCACTGGATTAAAATTACAATATGTGAGTGCATGCACAGGCACAGGTGCCATATGGGACAACAATTCTCCCGACTATCAAACCTTGAAAAAGGTCATGGTAAAATACCCAGATGTCAACATGATCACCATAGATGTGGCCAACGCATATCACGAGCAGTTTGTGGACTTTGTCAAAAGAATTAGATCAGAATTTCCCGACAAGACCATCATAGCAGGCAACGTGGTGTCACCAGAAATGGTGGAAGAATTGATTATCAACGGAGCAGACGTGGTCAAGATTGGCATAGGTCCAGGATCAGTGTGCACCACAAGAACACAGACCGGAGTGGGAGTGCCACAATTTTCAGCAGTGATAGAATGTGCAGATGCTGCCAACGGCGTGGGCGGACACATCATAGCAGATGGTGGTTGCACACAGCCAGGAGACATTGCCAAAGCATTAGGCGCAGGTGCTCACATGGTGATGCTGGGAGGCATGCTGGCAGCACATGACGAATCAGAATTGGAACTGCAAGATGGCAAGCGAGTGTTCTACGGCATGAGTTCGGAATCAGCATTTGAACAACACGGTGCAAGGAAAGATGGCTACAGAGGCACCGAAGGCAAGACTGTGCTGTTGGAAGACAGAGGTTCTGTGAAAGACACAGTGGAACAGATATTGGGTGGTGTGCGAAGCACCTGCACCTACATTGGAGCCAGACGCATCAAAGACATGCCCAAGTGTGCTCATTTTGTGAGAGTGAACAATGTGATCAATAGAATTTTTGACAGACATGAAACCAAATAAGCTAGATCAAATCCTCAAATGGATTGCCACTGCCATACTGATAGTGGGCACATTTGTGAATGCTGGTTTTCCAGAACTATACCCCATGGGTCCGGCACTGCTGGCTTTGGGTGGCGTGTTTTGGTTGATGGTGGCATTGATTTGGCGAGAATCGGCACTCATAGTGACCAACATTGTGTTGACATGTGTGGGCATAGGTGGTATACTGTTATACTATATTAGGTAAGGCATAATCGGCCATAAGCGATTGTTTGGTATGTGTCAGCCTCAAATGACATGGATGGGAACATATGAGTTACATAGACGCATTTTTCGATAGAAATCACGATATCATTCGCGTGGTAGAACGCAAAGAAGGCAAAAGAATCTACAAAGAATATCCCATTAGATACACATTTTTTTATGAAGATGCCAATGGCAAATTTAGAAGTATCTATGGCAACAGTCTCAGCAGGATCGTCAGCAAAAACACCAAAGACTTTCACAAAGAATTGGCCATCAATAGGAACAAAAAATTATTTGAATCCGACATCAATCCCATATTTCAATGTCTCAGTGCCAATTATCTCAACCACGATGCTCCCAAACTGAATGTGGCATTTTTTGACATAGAAGCAGACTTTGATCCTGAAAAAGGATTCGCTGATCCCTCAGACCCCTTCATGCCAGTCACTGCCATCACTGTGTATCTACAATGGATCAACAGCATGGTTACTTTTGCACTGATTCCCAAGACATTAAACATGGAGCAAGCCCGAGAGCAGACCAAGCACATTGAAAATTTGTATCTGTATGAGCGTGAAGCAGACATGCTGCAGGCATTCTTGGACATCATAGAAGATGTGGATGTGCTGAGTGGATGGAACTCAGAAGGCTATGATATGCCTTATCTAGTGAATAGAGTCAGCAAAGTATTGAGCAAAGATGACACCAGACGTTTTTGTTTGTGGTCACAGATGCCCAAAAAAAGAACTTTTGAAAAGTATGGACGTGAGCAAGAAACCTATGATCTAGTGGGCAGAGTACACATAGACAGTTTGGAACTGTATAGAAAATATACCTATGAAGAACGCCACACATACAGATTGGATGCCATAGGTGAAATGGAGTTGGGAGAGAAGAAAACAGTGTATGAAGGCACCTTGGATCAATTGTACAACCAAGATTTTAAAACTTTTGTGGAATACAATAGACAGGACGTGCAACTGCTGAACAATTTGGATAAAAAACTTAAATTTTTAGAACTCAGCAATGAACTGGCACACGCCAACACTGTGTTGATGCAAACCACTATGGGAGCAGTGGCCGTGACTGAGCAAGCCATTATCAATGAAGCACACAAAAGAGGATTGCAAGTGCCCAATAGACCACACAGAGCAGAGGGTGATGACACCACTGCAGCAGGTGCTTATGTGGCATTTCCCAAAAAAGGACTGCATGACTGGATAGGATCCATGGACTTGAATTCACTGTATCCTAGTGTGATCAGAGCACTCAACATGGCTCCTGAATGTGTGGTAGGACAATTGAGACCCACCTACACTGAAGCATTCCTACAGGATCAGATTAATCTGCAAGGCAAATCATTTGCAGCAGCATGGGAAAACAAATTTGGCAGTTTGGAGTATGAATATGTGATGACTCAGAGACGAGATCAGCCCATCACCATTGATTGGGAAGATGGTAGAACCGAGGTAAAAAGTGGTGCAGAAATTTACAAAATGATATTTGAAAGCAGAAATCCCATCATGATCAGTGCCAATGGCACCATGTTTACCACAGAGTTTGAAGGAGTTATTCCTGGCTTGTTGAAAACATGGTATCAGGAAAGAACAGAAATGCAAGCCATGAAAAAGAAAGCACAACATGCCAGCAATCAAGCAGAAATTGAATTTTGGGACAAAAGACAATTGGTCAAAAAAATTAATTTGAATTCGCTGTATGGTGCCATATTGAATCCAGGCTGTAGATTCTTTGATAAACGCATAGGTCAATCCACCACGCTCACAGGTAGAACCATCAGCAAACACATGGCAGCCAAGATCAACGAAGTGATCACAGGCACATACGATCATCTGGGTGATGCTGTGATATATGGTGACACAGACTCTGCTTATTTTAGTGCTTACAAAGTTTTAAAGAAAGATATTGATGCTGGATTGATTCCTTGGAGCAAAGAGAGTGTGATTAGACTGTATGATCAAGTGGCTGAAGAAGTCAACAACAGTTTTAAAGCATTCATGAGTGAAGCATTTCATTGTCCAAAAACAAGAGCAGAAGTGATTCAAGCAGGTCGTGAATCCATCAGTGAAACAGGATTGTTTATCACTAAAAAAAGATATGCTGTGCTGATATATGAATTGGAAGGCAATCGTATGGATGTAGAAGGAAAACCAGGCAAAGTAAAAGCCATGGGATTGGATCTCAAACGTTCGGACACTCCGGTGTTCGTGCAGGATTTTTTGAGTGAGATATTACTGATGGTGTTGACCAAATCGGATGAGAAAGCAGTGCTGGAAAGAATCAGCACATTTAGAAATGAATTCAAACTGCGTCCAGGTTGGGAAAAAGGCTCACCCAAACGTGCCAACAATGTGGCAGATTATCAAAAGAAAGAAAAAGCACAAGGCAAAGCCAACATGCCAGGACATGTGAGAGCCAGCATCAATTGGAACACACTCAAACGCATGAACAATGACAGATACAGTATAGAGATTGTGGATGGTATGAAAGTGATTGTGTGCAAACTTAAAAATAACCCGTTAGATTATACCAGTGTGGCCTATCCCACAGATCAATTGAGAATACCACAATGGTTTAAAGAATTACCTTTTGATCATGCAGCCATGGAGACCACAGTGATCGATAGTAAATTGGGCAACCTGTTGGGAGTGCTGGATTGGGATATTCAAAGCACAGAAACAGGCAACACATTCAACACATTATTTGACTTGGGAGATTAGATGGCAAGATACGGCATGGTAGATTTAGAAACATTAGGCACTCGACCAGATGCTGCCATATTGACTGTGGGCGCTATCAAGTTTGATCCACACTCAGATTCGGAACCTTATGAAGGCAGATACTGGAGATTGAATGTGGATGAACAGACTGCATTGGGTAGAACTGTGGATGAAGGCACCATCGAATGGTGGGGCAGACAGGCACCCGAGATACGTGATGAAGCATTGGGAGACACAGATCGAGTGATCATTGCAGACTTTGCCAAAGAATTCAACAAATGGTGTGTGGGATTGGATCAGCTGTGGTGTCAAGGTCCATTGTTTGACTATGCCATCATACAAAATTTATATGAACAAGCTCGTACACCTGTGCCTTTCAACTATTGGCAGATTAGAGACAGTCGCACACTGTTTGATCTGATGCCTGAGGATCCTAGAAAGAGCATGCAGAGCAGTCTACACAATGCATTGGCTGACTGTTACTATCAGGCCAAATGTGTGCAACAAGTTTTTAAACAACTGGGAGTGAAGAAAAAATGAAAATACTATTGACAGGACATCTAGGATTTATAGGGTCATATCTGCGTGATTATTTGAGCACAGTGAGAGTGATGCGAAATGGAGTGCTGGAATTTGCACACACAGTGATTGGATTGGATCGAAACAATCAGCAAGATCTACTCACTTGTGATTTAAATTATGATGTGGATCTAGTGATACATTTGGCTGGTATAGCTTCTGTGCGAGACAGTTTACAGAATCCTATAAAATATTGGCAAAATAATGTGTTGGCAAGTCAAAAATTATTTGCTGCCTTTCCCAACACAAAGATAATATATGCCAGCAGCAGTTCAGCTGCCGAACCAGAATTGAATCCTTATGGATTCAGTAAATTTGCTATGGAAAAAATTGCACCAAAAAATAGTTTGGGATTAAGATTTACCACTGTGTGGGCTGAAGATGGCCGTGCAGATATGTTTATGTCTAAATTATTCAAAAATAACATACAGTACATCACTGATCATACCAGAGATTTCATACATGTGAGTGATATTGTGTCTGCCATAGATCTATTGATGACCAAAGACATCACAGGAGTAATAGACGTGGGCTGTGGAATCAGCAACAATTTAAAAACTTTGGTGGATTCGGCAGGCATAACGAATTATGCATCAGTTAAAGGTGATGAGTTCGAAAGAATGGACAACTGTGCCAATATCAAAGAATTAAGAGATTTAGGTTGGGAACCAAAAGTTAATGTGATTGAGTACATTAAAAACAAATATCACTTGACTTCTGACTAAGGCCTAAATATAATGAACACAACAATGGAGAACACAAAATGAAAGACATCTTACAAGACGTGGTAGCACACACTCATCAATTAGGATTTTTGAGTCTAGTAAAAGTTACCAACGAAGAAAAAACCAAAATTGAAAGTATGGCTGAAGACAGATCAGTTATTCTTTCAGCAACAACCAATAAAAAAGTATTTGAATTTACAGGTACATTTGGTATGCCTAACTTGGACAAACTGGCATTGCATTTGAAATGTCCTGAGTATCAAAAAGACGCTAAATTAAATGTGGTCAAAGCCACACGCAATGGAGTGGAAATTCCAACTCATATTCACTTTGAAAATTCATCAGGTGATTTCCAAAATGATTACAGATTTATGAACACTGAAATCATCAATGAAAAACTTAAATCAATCAAGTTTAAAGGCACAGCTTGGAGCATAGAATTTGAACCCACACTGGCCAGTATTCAAAGATTAAAACTGCAGGCAGCAGCACACACAGAAGAAACTGTGTTCACAGTAAAAACTGAAAACAAGAATTTGATGTTTTACTTTGGAGATGCTAATTCGCATGCAGGAAGTTTTATATTCCAAGCCAATGTGGTGGGTGAATTGAAACAAGGTTGGAGTTGGCCCATTCAACAGGTAATCAGCATATTGAATCTTGATGGCAAGATCAAAATGAGTCTTAGTGATCAAGGTGCTATGCAATTAACTGTGGACAGTGGTATCGCTGAATACAATTATATATTGCCAGCACAGACCAAATAGTTTACACAAGTAAATTTATGCACACTGACTTAACAGCACAACAAAAGGATTACGCTATTTTTCTGCCGGCGTTGAGCAGTTTCTATGCGAGAGATATAGGCAAAGCCAGACATGAGAAAGATTATATTCTGCCTCATAGGATTCCGGCTGCTTTTAATCATGGCATAGAAGGCATGAATTATCTTGTGCCCACCAACACATATTTTCATTACAGATGGCATTTGTACAGTGCAGGTCATGCTGACTTGAACATGGACAAATTTAGTGCCAGAGATGACATCATAAGAAACCGAGATAGAAAAACCAGTTTTGTACTGGGTGATTCAGGAGGGTTTCAGATTGGTAAAGGAGTATGGGAAGGCAATTGGAAAGATCCCACTTGTCCCCGAGCCAAGAAGAAGCGAGAACAGGTGCTCACTTGGATGGATGCCAACATGGACTATGGTATGATATTGGATATTCCAGCATGGGTTTCACGTTCTCCAGAAGGTGCCAAAGCCAGCAATATCAATTCCTATCAAGAAGCAGTGGATGGCACCAGAATCAACAATGATTACTTCATGAAGACTAGAACGGGTGCTTGTAAGTTTTTAAATGTGTTGCAAGGTGAAAACTTTCAACAAGCAGATGATTGGTATCAACAGATGAAAGATTACTGTGATCCTAAAAAATATCCCACCACTCATTTTAATGGTTGGGCAATGGGCGGTCAGAACATGTGTGATGTGCATCTTATATTGAAAAGATTGGTGGCATTGAGATTTGATGGCTTATTAGAAAAAGGTGTGCATGATTGGATGCACTTCCTAGGCACATCCAAACTGGAATGGGCAGTGTTGTTGACAGACATACAAAGAGCTGTGCGAAAATATCACAATGAAAATTTCACTATGAGTTTTGATTGTGCTTCTCCATTCCTAGCATCTGCTAATGGACAAATTTACACAGAAGTGGATATCAAAGACAGAGAAAAATGGTCATATAGAATGGCTGCCAGCATAGATGATAAAAAATATGCTGGTGACACTAGAATGTTTAGAGATGCTGTGTTGCAAGAAAAGATATTTGATAATTTTCAAGATAGCCCAATCAGTCAAAGATTACAGTTGAAAGATGTGACCTGCTATGCGCCAGGAGACAAAAACAAAGTGGGTGGTGATCCCAAAACATCTTGGGATTCATTCAGTTACACATTACAAATGGCACACAATGTTTGGACACATATCAATGCTGTGCAGGAAGCCAACAGACAGTATGACGCAGGATTAACTCCACGCATGTTGGTGGAAGAAAAATTTGATAAAGTGGCATTCAAAGACATAGTGGAAGCAATATTTGCCACAGACAGCAGAGACACAGCAGAAGCAGTGATTGAGGAATACAATAGATTTTGGATGAGTATCATAGGCACCAGAGGCGCCACAGGCAAAAAAACAGTGAATGCTTCAACACAATTTTCTAACTTATTTGAGGAGGTATAGCATGAGCAAAAAGAATAAAAGTTTAAAAAAATTAGAACACGAATTTGATTACTATCATAGAAAAACTGAAGAAATGGAACAGGAAAGAGAACATGATAGAAGTTGGGAGAGCAAAGCATTATTAAAGAATTATAAGAAAATTAAACTGGCGATCAAAACACAAATAGAAGAATATAGAAAACAATTAAAAATATGAAAACATTGGTGATAGGTTTAGGCATGGGGCAACTGTATGCAAAAATTTTGACACAGTTGGGGCATGAAGTGATCACCATGGACACAGATCAAAGCAAGCAGGCCACATTTGCCAATCTTGACACAGCCTTGTATGCACATCCTCTGTTGGATGCTGCGTTCATCTGCACTCCCAACTATACACATGATACAATTGCTCAAAAGATTGCCAAACATTGTCGAATAGTGTTTGTGGAAAAACCAGGAGTACTCAATGCCAAAAGATGGCAGACACTACAACTCACATATCCTCAAACTAGATTCATAATGATCAAAAACAACATGTGGAGAACATGGGAAGAAGAATTCAATATCAGAACAGCAGCAGCAGAAGTGATTCATATCAATTGGATCAATCGTGATAGAGTGCCAGCACCAGGCAGCTGGTTTACCACTAAAAAATTATCATTTGGTGGAGTCAGCAGAGATCTTATGCCACATCTATTGAGCATATTCATTTATATGAATCCTAACCACTACAAAGAATTTCAAATAGAGAGCAATATTGTTAAACAAAATTGGAAACTGGATCAACTCATTAGCACAGAATATGGTTCGATCAATTTGGATGGCACATATAATGTGGATGATTGGAATGAAATCATACTGAATGATGGTAAGAAAAAATATATTCTAACTGCTGATTGGCGCAGCATGGACAAAGATGACAGAGCAATCCATTGCTATCAGAGAGAAAAATTAGTTAAAAGTTTTGAACTGGGACTGTGTCCTGAACCAGTTTATGCCACTATGATTCAAGATGTTTTCAATAATATTAACAATGAGGAGTTTTGGAACCAACACAAAGAACATGATGTTTGGATTCATAATACAATCAATGACTGAAACTAAACTGTTATATACCAAAGGAGATGGCATGTTCCATGAAGGCAGTATAGATATTCCTGAATTAAATCCTGAACAAATTAGAGTAAAAAATATTATGACTGGAGTGTGTCGCAGTGATGTGGACATGATGCTGGGTAAATTCAAAACATTGCCATTGAGTATGCAAGGACATGAAGGATTGGGTCAAGTGACTCATGTGGGCAGTGAAGTAAATGATGTTCAAGTGGGAGATTTTGTGGCCACCAGAGGAGAACCTGCTTATGCTGATCAGTACAATTGTGATGCAGAAACCTATGTTAAAGTGCCCACAGCAGATCCCAAATACATTGTGGAGCCTGTGGCTTGTGGCATCAATGTGATCAAACAGTTTGAAACAGCAATCAAAAACAAAGCAGGCAATAATAATAGATTATTGATCATAGGCAGTGGATTTCTGTCTTATGTGGTGTATACCTATTTGCAAATAAAAAATTATCAGTTTGATGTCACTGTGTTGGGCCATCACAACAAAGCATTTTGGGGTGAAAAACTTACCCACAATGCTGAAGGACTGTTTGATGTTATAATAGATTTGAATACTAAATCAGAAGTGTTTGATAGAAATATGTTCAATGCTGAAGCATTATTAATACTGGCTGCTGAAAAAACAGATTCAGTTCGCACTAATTTTGCTCATCTGTTATGGAATGCTGTGACTGTGGGATTTCCCAGTCCTAGAAATAAAAAATTTATAGAATGCATGCGTGAAGCAGTGGATTTTATTAGCACAGGCAAACTGGATGTTTCTAACTTTTGGACCAAAGGTTACAGCAGAAGCACTGAATGGCGTGATGCTTTTGCAGATGCTACAAATAGAACCAATGGCTATGCAAGAGGGTATATAGATTGGAGAAAATAATGTTGAACACACAATCAAGAAAAAAAGTAAAATTTTTCATAGGCAAAGAAGTGGAGAACACTGCTATGAAAGGTGAAAAGACTCTGTTTGTTGTAGGCACGCCAGCACTGGCAGACATTGTGCGACACACTCAAAAAACTAATGTAAGACATGTATATCTTGGCACCAGTCAAAGTTTTACTCCTGTGACAGAAGAAAATTGGACAGATTGGAATAACATTATTAAAAATTTATTAGATTTGGGACATTGGGTCACATTGGATTATGATGTGCAGTATGCAGAAATGGTATCAAGAATGAATTGGCATAAGAACAATCATTTTATCAACATGATATCAGTAAAAATACCTAATATTAAAAACTTCAATGCCAACACAGTGATCAAACTGGACGATGTCACTTGGGGAGCAACCAATTCAGGAGTTTGGACACATGATTTGGACAAGTTAATGACCAAAAAAACCTACACAGATTGGAGTGAATACAAAGGCGACTATCCTGTGGACATTGACAAACATTGAAAAGGTTGTTATACTATAAACCTAAATACTGAAACACATGAACAATATGAAATCTAAAATTTGGGTAACATTTCGCAGAGAAGGCACGCACAAATTTCCTGCTGCTTTGACAGATCCAAAATTCAAAACAGGTGATGAATATGATGTGAGTTTTTTGGGTTATCCTCACAGACACATGTTTCACTTCAAAATAGCCATAGAAGTGTTTCATGATGATAGAGAAATTGAATTTATACAGTTTAAAAGATGGCTGGAAAACTTATATGGCAAAGGTGTATTAGAATTAGATTACAAAAGTTGTGAAATGATGGCCACTGATCTGTATCAACAGATTAGTGCAAAATATCCCAAAAGAGAAGTCACGATAGATGTGAGTGAAGATGGTGAGAACGGGGCAGTGATAACTTGGCCTGCTGATCAATCTGTAACAATTAATTAGGGTAGTGCATGAAGATTTATATTGTGGATCTAGAAGAAGTAGAAACTAGATACACCAAGCAATGGAAAAAATATCTACCCATTCAATTAAAAAGACACACCAACACTGAAGTTCAAGTGATCAGCGGCGGAGATGCTGTGAAAAATACCACTCCGGGTGCTTTTTTAAATTTTGCATTCACCAACATATACAAAAGTAGACAATTGGAACAGATTGCTAAAATGTTCAGTGCAGGAGACATCAAAGATGGTGATTATTTCCTGTACACAGATGCTTGGAATCCCACTGTGTTGCAACTCAAGTACATGGCAGAACTATTGAATGTAAAAATTAAAATAGGTGGCATGTGGCACGCAGGATCCTATGATCCACAAGACTTTTTGGGCAGACTGATAGGTGATAAACCTTGGGTGCGTTGGGCAGAGAAGAGCTTGTTTGAATCATTTGATCACAATTACTTTGCCACAGATTTTCATATCGATATGTTTTTACACAATTTGATGGATCTGGGTAGAATGGCAGACAAAGAAACAGTGGACCATATGTTTCACACAGGCAAGATTGTGAGATGTGGATGGCCCATGGAATATTTGGATGCTGATCTCACAGGTTATAAAAATATCACAAAAAAGAACATTATTCTTTTTCCACACAGATTAGCTCCAGAAAAACAACACAACATATTTCAAGACTTGGCCAAAGAAATGCCACAGTATGAATTTGTGACTTGTTTGGAAGTGTGCAAAAATAAAAATGACTATCACAATCTTTTAGCAGAAGCCAAACTGATTTTCAGTGCTAATTTACAAGAAACATTGGGCATCAGTTGGTATGAAGGTGCAGTATTGGGAGTGATTCCTATGATTCCTGATCGTTTAAGTTATAAAGAAATGGCTCATGAAGAGTTCAAATATCCCAGTGCGTGGACAGAATCTTTGGAGCACTATCAAAAACACAAACATCTGCTGAAAGGAAAAATAGAAGATTATATGACCAACTACAAGAAATATGCTCCATTGGTACACAAACAAAAAATATCATTGGCAGAAAACTTTTTTAGTGGCAAACAACTTTACCAAAGGATCGCAAATGGAAGATAAAAATATCAAACAAAATGTCTATCAAACAGATTTCAATTACACTGCCAACACAGGCACCAACACAGTATCAGCCACCACCATATCAGTGCCCTATGGATTTGGAGCCGCATCGGTCACTACCACAGGTATTGATTTTGAAGCAGATGCTATGAAAGGTGTTAATTTTGAAGATTACAAACTGCCTATCTTATGGGAAGACATCATGCCTGAAATGCACAGAGTGAAAGAGATGTGCGAACAATATCCCACATTGGACATTGCGTTTCAAAAATTTAAGAACATCTACAACATTGTGGTGGATGATTATGACAACAAGATGCAACTGAGAATGCCTTTTTAAATGGAAACTGTCAATAAAAATTACTTTACCATGATCCAGATGCGTGCAGCACTGTTGAACATACATCAACAACTGACGGATCAGCAATGGTTGCCTGAAGTGATATTGGGTGTGAACAGAGGAGGCTGCATACCAGCCATATATCTGTCGCACAAATTGGATATACCGCATCAAACATTGAATGTGAGCTTGCGAGATCACGCAGATATTCCAGATCTCCGCACACTGGAAAAGGTGTATGCTTGGCAGAAACGGGTGTTGATCTTGGATGATATCAATGACACAGGAGCCACTTGGAATTACATTATGAACAATTTTGGCAAGCCTGAAAGACTGAAGTTTGCTGCCATACTGCACAACACTGCCAGCACCTATCAAGAAATAGATTACAAAGGTTATGTGATCAACAAACTGGAAGATCCTAGATGGATTGTGTTTCCTTGGGAGCAATGGTAACATGCACACCACAGACACTCTGGAACAAGCACAAAAAGAAGGCCGAGCTCCTTGGTCAAAAATAGTGTATGATTTGAAAGATTGTGTGTGGTATGAAGATGCATATCCTGTCACAGAAGGACACGCACTCATAGTGCCTCGAGAAGCCAGTCAACAGAATATCACCAAGTGTTTTGAATTGGCACTGAAGATTGGCAACGAAAACATTCAAAAAGGATTGATAGATGGTTACAACATTGGCATCAACATGGGAGCAGCAGCAGGGCAGACTTGCATGTATCCACACGTGCATCTGATTCCAAGACGCAAAGGAGATATGATGGATCCCACAGGTGGTGTGCGTCATGTGATACCTCACAAAGGAAATTATAAAAAATGAACAGAGCACTTTTCATAGGAGACAGTCACACTTGTGGATATGTCACTGTGCCTGACAAAACAGGGCCAGGCAGTTATACCTATTGGAATGATAACAACTATGCTGAAATTTACAACACAGTGAACAATAAACCTGTGTGCATCTATGCACATGCAGGCACAACCAACAGAATGTACACTGATTGGATGAAACACATGTTTAATAAATTTCCAGACACAGATGAAGTGTTTCTTTGTTTAGCGCCATTGAATAGATTTGTGTTGGCTTTTGATGAGAAACTCACAGATGAAGCATTGCCATTGGATTATTTTGTGCATGAATGTGAACAGAGCACAGATGCAGTGAAAAAATATTTAGATTTATTAGTAAAAGAGGGCAGAGTTCAATTATACAATAAACCCACAGCAGAAGACTACAATCGATTTCCAGGCTTGCAGATCAGTGAAACAGAAGGACTACAGAAGCCAGATATTAGAAAAAACACTTTTATGGAGATCAAATTGTTTTTTGAATTGAACACACATTTGGAACGTCGTGATTTTCTATTGAACGTGTTTGCATGGGATAGGATATGTGGAGATCACAACGCCAAACTTTATGTGTTTAACTTCATGAATAGATTGAAATGGCCCAAGAGTTTGGAATACTATGGTGCATTGCAAAATACCACTGTGGCAGAAAAAACCATTGAACAATACATGTTGGATATAAATGTGAATCCCACTGATTATCTATTGCATGACAAAGAACATTACAATTTTGATTATCACAAATTGATTGTGGAGAAATATATACCATGGATGAAAAATCAAAAAAAATCTTAATTATTGGTGACAGCTTTGCCTGTGAATGGCCCAATGGTGTCACAGGATGGCCCAGTCAATTGGCCACAAAATATCAAGTGACTAATCTTGCACAGGCAGGGGTGAGTGAATACAAAATACTACGACAGCTGATGGATTTCAGTATGGTCAATCCTTGGTGGCAGCATGATTATAACTGTGTGATTGTGAGTCATACCAGTCCCAGTAGAGTACACACACCAAACCATCCCATACACAAAGAAGGATTGCACAAAGATTGTGATCTCATTCTAAATGACATTGAATCTCGCAACAGTTGGTTTAATAAAAGTTTAGATACTGCTAAAAATTGGTTTAGATATCACTATGATGATCAATACCAAAAAGATATCTACAGATTGATACGCAGAGACATACACAGAAGATTGGAGCAAATCACCAGTCTGCACATAGACAATTTTGGTATCAGTAATCATTTTGTGGAGGAACGGAATCTGTTGGACTTCAGCATGATCTGGCCTAACTACAGAGGGGAGATCAATCATTACAATGATGAAGGTAATCAAATTGTTTTGGCACAAATCATTGACAAACTGGAACAAATCTGTTAAAATAATACAATATAAGGAGTATAATGAAAGTATCAGAAAAGATTAAACAAAGACTGATTGCGGCTGGCGTGAATTATCATGCTGATGACAACATTTCAGATCACATTCAACCAGGTGAATTAGAACTGTTGGAACAGGAACTATCTGAATCGTTTTCATCTGTGCTGAACAGTCTAGTGATTGATACCAACAACGATCCTAATAGCAAAAATACAGCACATAGATTGGCCAAGATGTATTTGAAAGAATTAATGAGTGGAAGATATGAATCTAGACCCGATGCCACAGCATTTCCCAATGTGGGAGAAAATGCTTACACAGGCATGTTGGTGGTGCGTTCTGAATTAAAATCAGTGTGCAGTCATCATCATCAACCAGTGAGCGGCGTGGCATACATTGGAATCATTCCCAATGGCAAAGTGATAGGTTTGAGCAAATACACAAGAATAGCACAATGGTGTGCTAGAAGAGGCACTCTGCAAGAGGCATTGTGTAATGATATTGCCAATGAAATTCAAAAAGCCACAGGAGCCAGAGATCTTGGAGTTTACATACAAGCCATACATGGTTGTTGTGAAAACCGAGGCATAATGGCTCACAGTTCACTCACACAGACTACTGTGCTGAAAGGTGCTTTCAAAGATGATGCTGGCACTAAAAAAGAATTTATGGATAATATTAACTTGCAACAACAATTTGCACCAAGATAGGAGAACAAATGAAAACTAAAGATGGACCATTCTACGCAGCATTTCAAGGAGATACTGCAAACGTGATTAGACAAGAGTTGATCACATACAAAATTAGAGATGGCATTATGATTAAAGAAACTGTGCAGAGAGAATACAACAAATCAGGTTTAGATTACACTGATTCATCCACAGCAACGCCATTGGGAGAAATTAAACATGAACATACAGCCTAAAGACACCAGCCGAGGACATTTTTACATATCACTGATCAAAAGTGGATTTAGAATCATTGCAGGAGTGGCATTGATATACGGACATTTTATCACAGCAGGATCATTATTGATAATAGCTGAACTATTGGGAGTTGCAGAAGAATTAGTATGAGCAAGATTAAGATAGCAGAATTATTCTACAGCATACAAGGAGAAGGCAGATACATGGGTGTGCCTTCGGTGTTCTTGAGAACATTTGGCTGCAACTTCACTTGTGCTGGCTTTGGATTGCCCAGAGGCATGCGCAGTGATGAGAATGACCGAGTGTTTGAACAGCACAAACTGCATCCATTCAAAGATTACAAAGAGCTGCCATTGGTGAACACAGGTTGCGATTCATATGCATCTTGGGATCCGCGATTCAAAGATTTATCTCCCATGCTGACATCAGATGCCATTGTGGAAAGAACCATGGAGATATTACCTCATAAACGATGGGTGGATGAACATTTTATATTCACAGGCGGAGAACCATTGCTGGGTTGGCAGAGATCATATCCAGATGTGTTGGAACATGTGAAGATGCAGGATCTAAAAGAAATCACTTTTGAAACCAATGGCACTCAAAAGTTGCATGTGGATTTTAAAAAATATTTGAAAGAATGGACGCAACGCAACAACAGAAACAAAGACAGTGTGACATTCTCTGTGAGTGCAAAATTGAGTGTGAGCGGAGAAAAACGTGAAGAAGCCATACTGCCTGAAGTGGTGGCAGAATATGGTGAAGTGGGTCATGTGTATTTGAAATTTGTGGTGGCAAATCAAGCAGATGTGCTGGAAGCCATAGAAGCAGTGAAGGATTATCGTAAAGCAGGATTCTCAGGATCAGTGTATCTGATGCCTGTGGGTGGAGTGGAAAGTGTCTATCATATGAACAACAAAACAGTGGCGGAACTGGCAATGAAGATGGGATATAGATACAGTGATAGATTACAGGTGCCTCTGTTTAAAAATGCATGGGGTACATAATGGAGGAAAAAGATATGGGAATATTTGATAAAGTTAAAAAAATATTTAAAAAAGAAGACACAACTGAAAACAAAAGCGAATCACACAAAGCAATGTTGCGTGAAAAAGAAGCAGCAACCAAAGCAGGCAAACCTTGGGTGGCAGTGCTGGAAACTCACATCAACAAAGAAAACATTAGAAATGGATTCTTTGAATTGGATTGGAACAATGCTTTCATAGAAGAACTGATCACAGCAGGATACAAAGGTGAAACCAATGAAGAAATAGTGGAAGGTTGGTTTAGAGAAGTCACTAGAAATGTGCTGCAGGAGCAAGGACAAGATGCCACACGTGGTGCTGGATACATCAATGTGAACAAATTAGGAAAGGATAGATCCGAAATCAGTTAATGACTTACTTGCTTGTGGATTTAGCCAATGTGTTTTTTAGATCACGCCATGTGACCAATGGAGATGTGGCGGAAAAAATAGGCATGGCTTTGCACATCACTTTGAACGGTGTAAGAAAAGTATGGAAAGATTTCAAAGGAGATCATGTGGTATTTTGTTTGGAAGGACGCAGTTGGCGCAAAGATTTTTACGCACCCTACAAACGCAACAGATCGGATGCACGTGCAGCACTCACTGACAAAGAAAAAGAAGAAGAGACAGTATTTTGGGAAACTTTCGATAATTTTAAAGAATTCATACAGAACAAAACCAATTGCACAGTGTTGCAAAATCCAAGATTGGAAGCAGATGATTTGATATCTGCTTGGATACAAGCACATCCTAGAGATCAGCATGTAATCATCAGCACAGACAGTGATTTTGCTCAACTGATTGCTGCCAATGTGAAGCAATACAATGGCGTTTCAGAAGTGACCATCACTGACAAAGGTTATTTTGACCAAAAAGGCAATCCGGTCAAAGACAACAAAACAGGTGAAAACAAAACAGCGCCTGAGCCAGAATGGCAATTGTTTGAAAAATGTGTGCGTGGAGACAGCACTGACAATATATTTTCTGCGTTTCCAGGAGTGAGAACCAAAGGTACCAAGACCAAAGTGGGATTGAGAGAAGCATATGAAGACAGAAAGAACAAAGGATTCAATTGGAACAACATGATGTTGCAGAGATGGATGGATCACGAAGGTGTGGAACACAGAGTATTGGATGATTACAATAGGAACGTGATACTGTGTGATTTACGAGCACAACCAGATGAAATCAAACAAATTATGGCTGAAACTGTGGCACAAGCAGCCCAACCCAAAGCAGTGGAACAAGTGGGAATCAAATTGATCAAATTTTGTGCCAAATGGGACATGCAAAGAATTGTGGACCAAGCACAGAGTTATGCTGAACCATTGAATGCCAAATATAAAATTAAAGAGGAGGTCACAGCATGACAGTGATTGCTAAACCCATATTGGACGGCAAATTCTGGATACTGGAATCAGAAGGTATCAAGTTGGGCACACTGTGTCGTCAAGAAGATCACAGATACATGTTCAGTTGTGCCACTGGTACAAAAATGTTTGACACTGAACAGCAATTGCGACAAGAATTCCAAGGTGATTGGTTGTGGGGCAACACCACTGTGACTGTGTCACAGGAATCCACTGTGGACATCAACACAGTGTATGGATATCCCACCAAGTTTGAACCTTGTAATCCAGTGTTTGACGTGCAGAAGAAATTGCCATTGTTCACCAAAAGTAAAAAATCCAAATCACTGTACTGTGCTGGATATTATATTATTAAATTTGAAAAAGGATGGGTCAAAAGTTTCTGTCCCAAACTGCTCACCATAGACAGATATCCCAACAAAGGACCATTCAAAACATTGCTGGAAATGAAACAAGAACTCAGCAGTGCCAACAAACAGGAAGGACACACCTCAAATGAGTAATGCACCCATCAACACAGCACCCATACAGCAATTGATACAACAGATCAAAGTGGCTGATCAAAGCAACCAAAAAGAAGTGCGAATCGATATCACCACTGCCAAAAATGTAGCCTACACATTGGGCATTGTGATGAGTAGATTGGCAGGCAATTATGAAGATTTACTCACCAAAAAAGACAAAGAAGAAACCATACAGATACAGATGGATGGAGGCAAACTGTGAGCATCACTGACAAAGAAATAGAACAAATAGCCAACACCACACTGCCCAACAACCATTTTAATCCCTACATGACTGCGCCTGAATACTTCCAAGAAGAGGGCAAAAACATGTGGATTAGATTCAAATTAAAGGCGTTTTTTCCCTTGCTTGCCATCAGTTTGATGTCTACAATTGCATTGGTGTGTGTGCTGTTTTACACCCTGTTTTAACACAGATTGTATGGTGTTGATACCACTGTACCAAAAAAATATCTTACCAAAAGACATAAATATACGTGCTTAACTCATATCACAAGGAAAACATGAGTAGACCCAAGCCCACAGTTCTTTTGGAGAACGTTAATAAAAAAGACTACAAATCCGAACAAGTTTTGGATGCAGAAGCCATCTGGGCCGTGTTTTACAAGAATAAACCATTCAATCTCAAATCATCCAACATGACCACCAATTATCCTGGTCCCAAATACAAGAAGGTTTCTTTTTCCAATCCAGGACATGCATTCAATCTTGCCAAGAAACTCAACACTCTTTTCAATGTGCAGGATTTCACAGTGGTCAAACTCACACAAGGTGAAACAGTCACCGAAAAATAATGGACTGGAAAACCACCTACACTAAAATATTCCTCCAGCAGGCCAACATAAGCATCACGGAAACTACCATAAAGGAATACCTACCCGTTTGGTGGCGCAACAGTCGTGTGAAAGATGAAGGAGGATTGCGTCTCACTGAAGAAGGTTTGAAGTTTGTGCAGGATCGCCTGCAACTGCACACCTATGATGTGCCTTTTCCACAGGAATTCACCATCACCACACAGGTGTTGATATTTTTAGACAAGTTTATAGACTGTCCATACTATTTGGCCGCTGATGGCATCATTGTGACCAATGAGAAAAAGGCCATGGAACTTCACTTATTTTCAGGCGACATACGCAAATATGGTTTGATCAAAGCCATGGCTAGACCATTAGAATCTTAAATTATCCACAATTTACAAGTGTTTTTAAGCCACTGAATCTGAACACTTTTTTCTTTCAAAAAAGTTTGACTTATTATTCTTCAGATGCTATTATGTAATAACAATAAGGCACTGAAACAAACTAAAAAAAGGAGTACATTATGGCAAAGTCAGACAAAGACAGTCTAGCAGTAAGGCAGATTAGTCCCAACAACGCAAAGAGAAGCATCACACACGCAATCAACAAACAACGTCCTATATTTTTATGGGGAGCACCTGGTATTGGTAAATCCGATATAGTGCATCAGATTGCAGACAGCATAGATGCCAAAGTGATTGATATCAGATTAAGTTTATGGGAACCCACAGATATCAAAGGAATTCCCTATTACAATGCCAAAGAAAACAATATGATTTGGGCCTCTCCCAGTGAACTGCCTACAGAAGCAATGTCTAAAAATCATAAAAAAATTATACTATTTTTGGATGAAATGAATTCAGCCGCTCCATCAGTACAAGCGGCAGCATATCAATTGATTCTCAATAGAAGAGTGGGCACATACAAACTGCCTGACAATGTGGTGATTATTGCCGCTGGTAATAGAGAAGCGGACAGAGGTATCACATACAGAATGCCTGCACCGCTGGCCAATAGATTTATACACATTGAAATGAAAGTGGATTTTGAGGATTGGTTTCAATGGGCTGTGCAACACAACATACACAAAGATGTGGTGGGATTTTTGACATTCAGCAAAAAAGATTTATACGATTTTGAGCCCAAGAGTTCAGGCAGATCATTTGCAACTCCTAGATCTTGGACATTCGTCAGCGAATTACTTGGTGACGAAATAGACGAGAGTACCACAGCCGACCTAGTAAGCGGTGCTGTGGGTGAAGGACTCGCAGTAAAATTCATGGCTCATAGGAAAGTAGCTAAGGACCTACCAAATCCATCTGACATCTTGTCAGGGAAGGTAGAAAAAATGAAGACCAAAGAAATCAGTGCCATGTATTCCTTGACGGTCTCCCTTTGCTACGAACTGAAAGACGCATGTGATAAGAAAGATAAGAAGTTTAATGACAAGGTCAATAAGTTTCTTAGATTTTCTATGGATAACTTCGACACTGAAATAGTGGTGATGGGCATTAAACTTGCACTCACACAGTATCAGTTGCCAATTGATCCAGACAGTATCAAATGTTTCGATGAGTTCCATGAGAAGTACGGCAAGTATGTGATTGCCGCACAAAAGGTTACTCCAAAAGAGTAACCATATTGGGGCACCCTTAGGGTGCCCTAATTTCATTAAATGATTATGAACACAAAACAACAAGAAAAATTAAACAAAATACAACAAGAAGTGTTGGATAAAATTATTGTGGCCAGAGTAGGATTGTTGTTGAGACATCCTTTCTTTGGCAACATGGCCACTAGATTGGGCATTCAAGAGTGTGATGAATGGTGTCCCACAGCAGCCACTGATGGCAGAAATCTTTATTACAACACCAAGTTTTTCAGTAAACTTTCTTCAAGAGAAATTGAATTTGTGATAGCACATGAAATACTGCACTGTGTGTTTGACCACATTGGCAGAACTGAACAAAGAGATAGACAGATCTACAATGTGGCCTGTGACTACATTGTGAACAACACATTGGTGAGAGACAACATTGGTGAAAAACCCAAAGACATACCCATATTCCAAGACTTCAAATATGAAGGTTGGAGTTCAGAAAAAGTGTATGATGAAATTTATAAAAAATATGACGAAAAACAATTGCAAAAATTAGGTCAACTGTTGGATGAACATTTGGATTGGGGTGATGACAATGGCCAAGGACCCAGCAAAGATGACAAAGACAAAGGCAAACAAAAAAAGCCCGCATTCAGCAAAGAAGAATTGAGAAAAATAAGAGACGAAATCAAAGATTCCATACTGCAATCAGCTCAGGCAGCAGGTGCAGGAAACTTACCCAAAGAAGTGGAAAGAATTGTGCAGAGCATGACCAATCCCAAAATGAATTGGAGAGAAATATTGCAAACACAAATTCAAAGCACCATCAAAAGTGATTACAGTTTTATGAGACCCAGCCGCAAAGGATGGCATTCAGGTGTGGTGCTGCCAGGTTCGCAGTTTGAACAAACCATAGACATTGCTGTGGCCATTGATGCCAGTGGATCCATCAGTGAAAAACAATTGACTGTGTTTTTGAGCGAAATCAAATCCATCATGGATCAATACAAAGATTACAAGATAAAAGTGTGGACTTTTGACACAGAAGTGTACAATGAACAAGATTATGGTCCTAATGATGGTGACATCAGTCAGTACAGCATCACAGGTGGTGGTGGCACAGACTTTATGTGCAATTGGGAATACATGAAGGCAAATGACATTGTGCCCAAAAGATTAATCATGTTCACAGATGGATATACCTACGACAGTTGGGGTGATCCCAACTATTGTGACACAGTGTTTGTGATACATGACAACCACAACGATAGAATCGAAGCACCATTCGGTATCACTACCAAATACGAGGACTGATGTTGCAAAAAAATGGTGAGCCCAATGCTCTAAATTTTTTTGGTATTAGAAAAGTGGTCAAGCCTTTGCCACATTTCACCTACATGCAGATACGATTTGATTATGGTGTGCAGGACAAATTGGATGATTGGATTCGCATCAATCTCAAAGGCAGATTTTACACAGCAAAAATGGTACAGAACTCCCAGGATAAAAAAGTGGAGTATGCCATCAAAATTGGTTTTGAAGACGCCAAAGAACTCACTCTATTCACTTTAGGTTGCCCTTATATCATCAACAGTTAAATAACTGCTGTATATACAAAGGAGAAACCATAATGAACGAACAAACAAAAACTGCAGCCACGCCTGAACAGGCCAAAGCTGCCACTCCTGCTGGAGCTCCTGACAATAAATCAGGTGATCTCACTGTGCAGGATTTAAACACAATCAAAGCCATCATTGAAGTGGCATCACAAAGAGGTGCATTCAAAGCAGGCGAAATGCAAGCAGTGGGCACCACATACAACAAACTGGAAGCATTTTTAAATGCCATTCAAGCTCAACAACAAGCCGCTCAAGCCACAGCCGCACCAGCTGCCAAACCAGCAGCACCCGTGACTGGAGATAAAAAGTAATGAGCGAAGTGAAACATTTGGGCAGATTCAAAGACACCAAAGAAGTAGTGGGAGTGGTGTATAGAGTATTGCCCAGCGATCCTGAACATGCATTGGTGGTACCCACCAGCAATTTAGAATCAGATGAGCACATAAGACTGATGGATTTGATCCACAGTGCTGCCAGTCAAACTTCATATGAGTTGGCCGAAGCCATGGCCCGCACTCAATTGGGTGATGGTTCCATCATGCTGGCTAGATTCCATGTGAAAGGATTGATGAAAAAAGTCAAAGCTGATCAAATAGAAATGACTCCCAATGTCAACACCACAATCAGTTTGGATGCTTTGAATGCTGCCATAGCACAACAAAAAGGTTTGAAGATTGCAGAATTGGCCATCACACCCAGTGATGAACAACCAGTGAGCACACAGGCCCGACAGATAGTGAATCCAGTGATGGAATCTTTGAAAAAAGAAACTGTGATGACTGACGAGCAATTGGCTGCCAAATTGAGAAGTGATGCAGATAGACTCTACAAAGAAGCAGCACGATTGAGAAAACAAGCAGACGAACTCAAAAACAAATCCACCGAATAGATGCACAATATGGTGATATTTGGCAAGAAAAATTTGCCCAAAAATGTGGTGGATCATTGGCCCGAAGTGTTCAGTGATGTCACTGTGCGGGCCATACCCATACAGTACCTGCTGGCCATCAAGGTCACTTTCAAAGATGGTAAAAAGTGGGACATCAAGGTCAAAAACAACACCAAAAAACTCACCAACAGCAATCTAGAACAGACATTAAATGAGCTGTTTAAGACCTACACAGACAGCATCAAAAATGTGGATTTTAGACTGGACACAGAAAAGGTCAAAAAAGACATTGAAAAACACACCAAAAAGTTCTTTAAAAAGTAAAATGTTCAAGGCCATAAACCCAATTGTAGATATAAATACACAGTAATACACACAAGGAGCAACACAGCATATGGCATTGAGATTAAGACGTGGCACAAACGCACAAAGACTGTTGATCACTCCATTGCAGGGAGAACTGATTTACACCACAGATACCAAACAATTATTTGTGGGTGATGGTTCAACAGTGGGCGGCACAGCCGTAGACACTGGCTCTGTGGCATTTTCAGGCATTACTACCGACGTAACTCCAGATGCAGACAATTTACGTGACATAGGTGCAGCGGGCAATCGCTGGGCTGAAGGGCGTTTTGTAAACATATACGGAGCACTCACAGGCAACGTCACAGGAAATTTAACAGGCAACGTCACAGGCAACGTGAGCGGCAACGTGACTGGCAACGTCACTGGTAACCTTACAGGCAACGTGAGCGGTGATGTCACAGGAGATCTCAACGGTTCAGTGTTTGCAGATGACTCCACAGCAATGGTGGATGGCATACAAAAAAGAATCAAAGCAGATGTGTACAGCACAGCAGGCACATTATTATTGAGCACTAATCCTGCCACCAATATAGTCAGCAACGGCGATGTGGTGATCACTGACAATATAGTGACTCTATTGAACGGTTTGGACACCTTACAAATAGGCGCAAACAATTCAGCTTTGGGCACAGCTTTAAATATTAAAGCTCCTGTAATCTCTAATAAAAGTTTAAGAATTAATTCGTTAACTGATGGCACCAGCAATGACAGTTTTGAAATAAATGTGTCTAGAGGCACTCTCAGTGTGCCTACAATTTTGCAACAAGGCGATCCATTGTTCACACTGAATGTTAGTGGACATGACGGCACTGCTTATAGATTTTCCAGTGCTTTATTTGCCAGTGTAGAAACAGACTCAAACAATCCAGTAGCACCAGGTGCAGTACCAGGCGCAATAGGTTTTGCCACTTCAGATGATGGTGGAGCATCTTTAAAATTTTTAGTTTTCAATTCTTTTGGTGAACTGGGAGTGAACATGATCAATCCCACTGCCACATTATCAGTGGCAGGCAATGCATCTTTCAACACCACAGCTGGTGTGGAAAAAGTTTTAACCGGAATGAATTCAGGCACATACACACAAGTGACCAGCAGCACTCTGGAAACCTACACAGCATTGACTTATGCTCACGCAATTTACAGAGCAGCCAAAGTGACCATTCACGTGCATTATAGTGCCAATGACAGTTATATCGGAGAATTTTTGATTGCAAACGGTACTGGATTAGCCAGCATACAATCTATTGCATCCACATTCACCGGCTCTAACCCAGTGAATGCAGTCACAGCTGATATCAGTGGAGCAAACGTGAGATTAAGAGTGCAGACACCTAACACATTTTTATCTGGTACGATTTTCAAATACGAAGTACACTTCTCTAACTTCGTAGCATACTAATACTTTTTTGTTGTAATTTTTTATAATCAGCCCAACTGAGATAAGTCCATTGAGACTCTTTATAATCTATATTTTTTGATTGAATCACATAACGATCAGGCACAGTGTCGTGCAATAACATTTTTTTATTCACCACAGCATCTCGCAACATAATTTGATGTAAAAAATTTGTTACAGGTTTTCCCGGCACAAAGTCACACCAAGGTCCACACTGCAATTGTTCCAAGTCAATGGTCTTATGATCACTCCACTGTATTATCCTATGAGTGATACCGTTGATGTTCACCATGTAGTGATAAAGATTGTCATCGGCTGTGTGTTTTTCCCAAGTCCATCCTTTGCGATCACAGATAGATTTTATTAATGCCACATGATCACTGAGAAAGAATCTAGGTTCATTGGGTGATCTACCTATGTCGGAACCTGCTCTGATCCTATACTGCCAACTCTTATTACCCAAAGATTGAATTTCTTCCAACACTTCTTCCATATGATCCAAACTTTCCAATGTATAGCCCACATAGTACACAAAAATTCCTTCAGCAATACAGTTGTCTATGCCTTGCAATTGTTTTTGATGCACCGTGTGACCTTGATATGTGTGATGGTTCATGCCAATCATCACCATGGTGGCTCCAGCAGCAGCGATTTCTTTCACCCATGCTCTGTCAGACAACTTTACTCCATTGGTTAATATGCACACATCTTCAGGCCTGTTTAATTTTTTTAATAATGATTTAATTTGAATAATTAATTTTGGTAAATCTTTACGCACTGTGGGTTCAGCACCTGCCAATATCACAGCACCTGATTCAGCATCAAATTTTTCTGCAATTTGTTTACATATACTTTCTATAGATCGGTCCTGTAATTTATTATCAGGTTTATGATAACAATGGGGGCAATTCAAGTTGCATCTGTCAGTGACTTCAACCATGGTGCCGTGAGGTATACTGTAACCAGAAACATCATAATGCAGTTGCTGATAAAATTCGATATTTCTTTCTACCATATGCTGCATTTCTCCATGCTCTTCACAGGTTTTTACAAGATATACTCCATCCGCACGTGTGACACGTTCTGCTGCACAATGACGATAACAATGATCGCACAAACTTATAGTTTTTGTATCTTCCATGATTATTTGTACAGTGCTATGGCAGCATCTATAAAGTCCTTGGGGTAATTGTTTCTAAAACTTTCCAAACACAATACCTGCAAGCTGGCAAAATCTGTGGGAATGTTCATGTCAATGTGCATTTCTTTCATTTTGGGCAGTAAATATTGTCTTCTTTCATGTGATATATGACTGAGATGATCCTGCACTGTGATAAATGGTTCACTTTTATGATAGCAGAAGAAATAATTCACACTTTTTAATTTGCCTTCCACCACAAAGTAACTGCTGGGGTGTAGACTATACTTGTATAATCCCAGTGTTTTGTGTGCTTGCATAATTTCCAGCATCTGTTCACGCCAGTTGGGCAGCACTGCATCCATGCCCACTGTGTGACTCTGTTCCCAAAAATCCACACCATCAATGCCATAGATAATTTTTTTATTGTCATAGTCCAGTTCTAATATGTCAGGAATGTGTTTTGGAAAATTGTGATGCATCATCAGCAGCATGTCCACTTCTCTCTGCCATTTTTGTTCCATCAGAATGGGATCCATCACTTCATTTTGTCCACGATGATATTCTGTGTCATTGTGAAACCATTGCACAAATTCTGTTTTGTTTTGATTTATAAGACTGGTGTACACAAGATTGTTCCTGCACAATCCTTGACCTGGTACATTATTGTAGTAGTAATTGTATCTATTCATATGTGGGCCATGATTTAACTTTTTTTAATTGATCAAAATACACATCTGCATTCACACGCCACACAGTCTGTATGGTTCCTCGGTACATCATGTCGGTGATTCTTGTGTAAACACCAACACTTTCCAAAGTAGGAGCCACAATAGAATGCACCAGTCTCTGTGTGCCGTCAGTATTTTTATTAGTGGTAACATAATAATTTTTTCCTATGCCAGCCCAATTAATACCTGCTGGTTGAAAAAATTGTTGAGTTGTGGTTTGATGATATCTAATGGTGTCTCTTGTTCGCACCATTTGGTATTCTTTAGGCAAACAGTCTGTAAAGGTACAAATACGACAAGCTATGCGGAAACTATCAGCACCCATTTCAGGAAAAGTGTGTGCTGCACTGGATCCAATTACTCTGTCATCCCACATCAGCATCCAAACTTGAAATTTTTCTTCGTTAGATAAAGAATCCACCAACATCTTTTTGGTTGAATTATTCACAAAGCCTTTGTTTTTGGCTATGCTGTAAAATTCACTGAGATCTAAATTGTCGGAATATGGTATAAGTTTGAAAGCCATAATAATTAATTGCTGATGTATTTACAAATAAATATCTGTATGATAAGAGGAATTGGTGGAAAACCATACATTGCTCTAGATCAACATCTTGACATAGAAGGTTTTAGAAAATTACATCCGGAAATATGTAGAGGTTTTGCTCTGGCTAGAGAATATGCCAAAGAAGGCACTTGGATGTCGCCAGGATTCAATCTGCAGGACATGAGTTATCAATTGAATTGGAAACCAATTTATATGGCTGTAAAAGAATATCTTGCTCTTTCCGCAGATCATCCTATTAGAAAAAATGGTGATGATCTTTATGCCAATATCAAAGATTATCGCACAAGAAATCAGTTCACACGCTATCTCAAAGCAGTGCTGGGTGCCAAAGATCCTTACATATATTACTTTCTATGGAACGAAGGAGATTGGGACCATAGAAATTCAGAAAGACAGATTACTGAAGAAAGTAAATATTTTCCAGGATTGGTCATTTGGATAAAAAATTTACTTACACAACAAATTATTAGTCGTATAGGTAGAGTGATATTTTTTCATTGTGAACATGACGGTCAGCCTTTTGAACACAGAGATCTAGACGGAAAACATGGCAATCAGCAAGGTTACAGTGATCACCGAAATGAATTCATACACATAAGACATAATACTAAACGAGGATTCTATATCTGGAATCCTGAATCAAAGAACAAAGTGTATATTAATTCTAATGCTGCTTTTTGGAACGATCAAGATTGGCATGGAGGAGAAATTAATAAAGAACAAGAGTATGGATTACGTATTGATTGTGTGTTCACTGATGAATTTAGAAAAAAATTAGGCATAGATCATCTAAGTAATTATTAAATTTTTCTTAAATCAATCTTGCTTATATATAAAGTTTCATTTAATACGTAATCAACAGTTCTAATTATTTCTTCTTTATTGCAGCTAGGTTCACCCTGCCTTGAACCAGTTTTTTTTCCAAAATTTAAAATTCTAATCAACACACTTTGTGGTTGAATGCCAAATATTTTTTGAATAGACAAACATTTGTGTATATTTTCTAAATGTATTTTTTTTTTAAAATAATCTAAATCTGTGCCAGTTTTTTTTAAAATGTCTTCTGGCAATTCAGTACCCAGTGTACCAAAAGAAATTATCTTTCCCAAATGATTTACTTCACTCCATTTTTTATAAATTAAAGATAACAATTGACATTGTGCATCTCCCACGTGTGCTAAATTTATAAAATGATCATAATTTGTGCTGTCGTTTATAATTTTTTGAATATCTTCAAATTTATTTAAATCATACCCACTTTGCCTAGATATGCCAGTGACTTGGTGTGTGAAAGATAGATGTTCAAACAAAACACTTCCTATAGGGGAAGTATGGCCAGTCATTAAAATTTTCATGTACGACTTTTTCCAAAAAAATTAAAAATATATTTAGGTCTTTGACCACAGTTGGAACCTGCGTGCCAGGCATTTCTGTCAGGCCATTTATACACATCTCCTTGCTTTGCATTATAAAATAAATCATTTTCTACTATCAACACATGACCTGGAAAAGTATCTTCCATATGACAATGAAATCTTTCTATATTTCCCATTTTTCTTAGCTCTTGCTCATTGTCTTGAGTGTCCCAATGCCACGGCGCATGACAGCCTTGGTGAATCACACTTACCCAACAGCTTAAAGGGTCAACATTCACGTAATCTGCAAATTGATCAACAATTTTTCGATCAAAGTTATCTTCAGGCACACACATATCCCATCCAATGGTTCCACCTTCTGATAATAATTTGTATCCAGCCTTTTCCCAAGAAGAACTTATTTCAGCTATGCCAGGCAAATCTTGTCCTTTTTTATGTCTAGGTCCTTGATAAGCAGGTTTAGAATTTTGCACAGAGTACAACACACTGGGCCAATCTATTATTTGAGAACAATTACCAATATAATTTTTCATTCTGCGTATGCCAAATAATTAAAATTAAATTTAGGAACCAATCCACAATTGGTGCCTGCGTGATAAGATCTAAAATCAGACCATTTGTGAACATCACCTTGTTTTTCATTGTATAATGCTTGGTCTCCTACAATAAACACATGACCCACAGCAGGAGGATTAATCATTGCTGTGAATCTTATTGGTTGACCATTTTCTAAATATTTTTTCCAATCTACGTCCCAGTCCCAATGCCACGGTGCAGTTTTACCAGGCAACACTTTGGATATCCAACATTTAATCATTCTGGGCATTTTTACAAAGTCTCCAAACTTATGAGCTATGTCCATAGAAAATTCTTTGCCTGGATAATAATTGATCCACTCAATGGAATCTCTACAATAATTACCCAGTGCATCGTCGATCTCTTTAAGTTCTGCAACTTCTTTTACAGGAAGATACTTGCAGGCACATTTTCCTTCTTGGTCTTGAACTTCTTTAATTACAGAATCCCAATCAATCACGTGCATACTATTACCCATGTATTCAAGCATTTAAAAAATCTCCCGGCCATTCACCATAATTCATTTTTATAGTTAATTCATACAGTTTAAAAGTATCATACATTGCTCCTGTAAGACTTTGAGCAAATCTAGGATGAGTAGAATCAAAAAGTATTGAAGTCAACAATTCTTTGGACACATATCTATCTTCAGTGCTGCTGCAACCATACAAATCCATAATGCGAATATGATTATGATGATCCAAATAAAAAGTGTGAGGATAAAGATTAGATTTGCGTATGTTTTCTGACATTAAATCAGCAACGATGTCTTTGATCTGTTGTTGCCAGTTGGGCACTGTGGATATTTCACCAGTGTGTATAAGTTTACTCACACTGCGATCATACCATTTAAATTCAATGGTTCTATTTCTGTGATCAATGTTTAAAATTTCAGGAGCATATGGTTTATTTTTTAATTTTTCCATATAATTAATTTCCCTTGAAAACCAATTTTGTCTAAGATCATCAGTCATATTGGAATTGACAAAATATTCATTTTTATTAAAATTCATTTTGAATATGTTTTTGTTAGGACTGATCAAAGGCTCGTATACCAAATTAGCAATGGCTAATGTGCCTAGTTCGTGCTTGTAAAAGTTATTCCAGTATTCTATCATAATTAATGTTTATTCAATACTTATTTGTACCATTGGTCCATGTAGGCTATTATAGATTACCACAGGTTTATGATAATCAAATAAAAATTTCAAATATTTTTTTATTACTGCTGTGTAGGTCAGTAATAGTAACAAATGCAATTAAATCTTGAAATTTTTGTTGCAATGATGTTTGAATTTCGTTGGGTAAAGCAGGAATAGGCTCAATATATACCATAAATCCTTTTTCTAACAATTTACAACACAGCAAATATAATTGGCTTTGTTCAATATCCGTAACGTTTGATTTGTAAGATACGGTTTTAAAATAAAATGGCAAATTTTCTACATTTTTTTTTGCAAAAAAATCTGCTAAGAATAAGGTATGTTGTTGGTTAAATTGATCAACAGTATCACCCAAAGCAAATTTTATTCCAACTTTAGACGCATAATGAGACAGTGCTCTATTATCTCTAGGTAGACATGGTCCCCCATATCCTAGTCCATATTTAAAAAATTTTTTTCCTATTCTTGTATCTGAACCTATCATATCTAATGTGAGATCAACTTCATTATCCAGTTTAGACATGATTAAAATTTCTCCTAAAATATTTGCAAAAGATATTTTAGTAGTTAAGTAACAATTTACAGCTATTTTTGCTATCTCTGCTGCGGTCAAACTCAATACATGTATGTTTGGTTTTATGGTTTGTATGTCAAAATAAATCTGTTGATATTTTTTTATAACCTTATTAGATTCTCCACCTATTAATACCATCTCTGCTTGTTGTAGGTCTTTTATTATAGAACCTTGAGCTGTGAATACTGGATTGTACAACAAACCCGCATGATATGCTTGCAATTGTTTTTCTAATATTTTACAATCTCCAGGATTTACTGTGCTGCCCACAACTATTATTTTTTCTTTTATATCTAAATTACATTCACATATTTGTTTGATAATACTTTGAACTTTAGAAATATCATAACTTCCATCAGCGTTACTTGGAGTAGGCACCATAATATAAATTATTTCACAATTTTGAAATATTTTTTGAGCATTGTTGGTAAAAACTATGTGATTATTTTCAAGCAAATTATAAACATCTGGCTCGTTAATATCCACCACACCTTGTTTTAAATTTTCTATATGAGCTGTGTTGATATCGTAAGCATACACTTGATATCCAGTTTGGTCTAAAAGTAATGCATAACAAAGACCAATGCGACCAACACCTATTACTCCTATGTTTGGTAATATTTTTTTTGAAATATTCATCTAAATGTGTATTTGAATGTACTTGATCAGTTTAATTGTTAATCATGTGTAATTTGCACTGCAAATCCGCAATGATTTGAAATATTTTTTAATTCTTCCAAGTATTCTCTTTCTAAATCCAATGAAACTTCTTCTTGTGAAATTGTCACAAAGTTATCAAGTATTTTTTTCTTATTTGCTTTGTTGAGCCATACTGAAAAAGAATTATCAAAAAGATATCTACTGTTGTATGGAGGATTTTCTGCTTTAATTTTTACATGAGCACGATTTCTAATTTGACCACGTTCAAGTAATTTTCTTATTACCAATTGAATTCTATCTAGATATCCAAAATTCACAGCAGTGTGTATGTGTGCAGTATCCATAAGATAACAACAATTATCGGTCAAAGTAGGATACATTTTTGTGTTCACCAAATCAATCAAATAGCTGTGTTCTCCCTGCAATGTCACATGATATCTGTCATCAATATCGGAATGTGCAAGATAAGTGAATCCTGGTTTCATTACAATTATTCTTGCTTCACCCACTGGTCCTAAAGTATTAAAAAGTTGCACTAGTTCTTTGGTTTGCCACTCTGATTTTAACTTCCAAGGGTCATAGAAGAAATCTCCTGTTGGATCATTCATCCAAGTCTTACACATGAATACTTCTTCGTCTTTGTGTTCAGTGTTGAATTTTGGTAAATTTTTCAAAATATCTTGAGCTGATAGTATTACATCTAATTTTTGGAGCATATTGATATTTATCGCAAAATATTATGTGGGCATTTAATTAAGGTAAATATACTTTGATAACATGTCTTATATAGAACAATCAGAATCTGTCGATGAAGTTGCTGCGGAAAAATTGCTGCCGACCCATAAAGACCAAAAAAATTCACAACTTTTAGAGTGGAAAGAAAAAATTAAACAGATATCTGGCAGTGCTAGTTTTTGTATTTTGCCATGGATACACCTAGCCACTAGACCCAATGGTGACATGAGAATATGTTGTGTGGCTAACGCTAGCGGAGCAGACAGTGGAGACTACAAAGTAGGACTGGTCAAAAAAGAAGATGGTGAGCCTGCAAACTTTGGCAAAGATTTGCCCACGGCAGCATTCAACAACGACTACATGAAATCTGTAAGAAAATTAATGTTGTCTGGACAAATACCTGCCAGCTGCACAAAATGTTTTGATGAAGAAGACAAAGGTATAGTTAGTAAACGAGTTTGGGAAACAGGCACTTGGTATCTGCAGGAGCAAACAGACATCAAAGAACTCATAAGAGAAACCCAAGAAGATGGAACAGTGCCGCATAAATTACAATATCTTGATTTGAGATTAGGTCACACCTGCAACTTAAAATGCATCATGTGTTCGCCTCATGATTCCAGTCAATGGGTAAATGATCACAAAACAGTATATCCTCTGTTCACTAGCGAATTAATAAAAAAACAAATGAGTTGGCAGCAGGATGATTTTGATAACCGCTGGCATGAAAATCCTGCTTTTTGGGAGCAGATCTATGAACAAATACCCCACATAAAACAATTATATTTTGCAGGCGGTGAACCATTATTAATAAAAGAACACAAGGCTTTCCTACAAGAAATTATTAAAAGAGGACATGCTCACAAGATAGGTTTACGTTACAACACCAATGGCACATTGATCAATGAAGAAATAATAGAAATTTGGGAGCAATTTAAAAAAGTTAAGGTGGGCATAAGCATGGATGCCATAGGTGATCGTTTGCATTACATACGCTTTCCTACCGATTCATCTCAGGTAGAAAAAAATCTATGGCGTCTTGAACGCACCAGTGAAAAAATACAGACTAACATTGCATTGGCTGTGCAGATATTAAACATTAAACATGTGCCAGATTTTATCAAATGGAAAATCAGCTGTGGATTTAAAAAATTAAATTTTGACACGAACGCTGCAGGACAAATTACTGGAGGTGGTCTAGTAGGGGTGCATCTTTTGTGGATACCCACATGGTTATCCATACGTGTGTTACCTAAAGAAGACAAAGCTCATGTACGACAACTGTTTGCTGAATTAAAAGAATGGTTATGGAATCATTATACTCAGGACTCGGAGTTTTGGGAAAAAAATCCATATGGTTGGAAACGTTGGGAAGGCATACTGGACTGGATGGATGCTACAGATCACACCAATTTACTGCCGGATTTTAAACAATATATAGAAAAGATGGATCAACATAGAAAAACTGATTTTCAATTGACCTTTCCTGAAATTTCTCACTTGATCAAATGAAACCTGTAAGAATAGATTCCACTCAAAAGAAACATATTTTAAATGTGCGTTGGAATCCTAATAATGTCTGCAATTTTCAGTGTCGTTATTGTTTTCCTGATGCCAACACAGGCACGCATAGATCTCCTGAAGATTTAGATTTGGTCATAAAGAACTGGGATCATTTATTAAATTTTTATAAAGTTAAACTTAACAAAAGTAAATTTCAATTTTTTATTGCAGGTGGAGAACCAACATTGTGGAAAGATTTAGGAACTTTTATGGCCGAAATAAAAAAAAAACATAATGCCTATATTAGCCTTATATCCAACGGGTCACGCACAGTGAGATGGTGGAAAGAACATGCCAATGAGATAGATAATGCACATCTTACCTTGCATTTAGCACAAGGTGATGTTGATCACATGATTGAAGTGTCAGATATATTGTATGCAGCTGGATCCAAAGTCACAGTCAAAGTGCTTATGGATCCTGATCGCTGGTCACAAGGTATAGAGGCCATTGCTAAAATGAAAAAACACAGTAAGTATCCTTGGTTTATCATGGTGGCAGAGGTAATTGAACCACATCACATCAGTAACAAAATTGCTCCTGGAGTCAAACGATATGACAACAAACAATTACAATATTTAAAAAAAGATTTGAAGAGATGGCCTAGTCTATGGTGGTTTTGGAAAAATCGAAAATTGCTCAAAGACGAAATAAGACTGTATGAAAGCAAATACACCATGTCAGAAGGCTCTACAAAATATGCTAGACCTGGTACCTATATCAATGAAGGATGGAATGAATTTAAAGATTGGAAATGCAATATAGGGTTAGAAAGCATATATGTGGATTGGAACGGTGATCTTAAAGGTGCCTGCAATGCAAAATTATATGGTTTGAATTATTATCATAATATTTTAAAAACAAATTTTATCGACACATTTGATCCAGAAATTAAACCAGTAACTTGTCCTTTTGCTGCTTGTTTTTGCATGCCTGAAACACAGATCACAAAATGGAAAATATAGTAGCCATACACAGTAATCAGCACAAAGATAGTTTGAGGATTGAATTATTTCTCAGCAACAGATGCAACTACAAGTGCTGGTATTGTTTTCCCGGATCCAACGAAGGCACACATGGTTGGCCCGATCTTGAATTGATTAAAAAAAATCTTTCTCATCTCATTGAACATTACAGAAAAAATATTGGCAAAAATGATTTCTATCTGCATATCATAGGAGGAGAACCCACTATATGGAAAGATTTTGGAGAATTCACCAAATACTTTAAAGAAAAATTCAACTGTTTGATCAGCATCAGCACCAATGGATCACGCACACTGAGATGGTGGGAAGAATATGGTCATTACAATGACATTGTGATGCTGAGCTGTCATCACGAAAGAGTGGATGTGCCACATATCATTGCTGTGGCAGATCTTTTGCACAGTAAAAAAGTAGTTGTGGATGCCAATGTGCTGATGGATCCACATGTTTGGGATAAATGTGTGAACATAGTAGAACAACTTAAAAATAGTCATCACAAATGGGCTATTAACGTGTTAGAAATATATCACGCCACGGTTGAATACAATTCTGAACAAAAAAAATATATCAGTCACTGTAACAAAAGAGAACCTTCTTTAATGCAGTATTTTTTTAGTAAAAAAAGAAGAAGATTTGAAAAATTTAATCGATCACCCACAGTGTTATTCAGTAATCACAGCAAAAAAAAAGTTTCAGAAAACTATATTTCTTTAAACGGTCAAAATCACTTTCAAGGATGGTTGTGTCACGTGGGTGTAGATACCATTCAAATAGACAAAGATGGACGTATTAAAGGAGCTTGTGGCAATAGACTTTTTATGAAAAATTATTATTTTAATCTATTAGATCAAGATTTTACAGATAAATTTTATCCAGATATTGTACCTACAATATGTGAAAGAAAAAATTGTACTTGTCAGCCTGAAATTAATTGCAATAAAAAACTTTTAAGTTAATAATTTTTATTTTTAGTTATTGCTATATCTGCTGCGCAGGTACACCAATTTCTAGTGCAGATAATGGGATCTTTGGGCATTTCAAACTTACCATGATAGATGTTGCCCAAATTGCCACCCACTCTACAGGTGGCTCGATGCACGGCACCATCCCAATTGATCATGAGACTTTCCACTCCAGCCATGCAACTCCATCCTTTAAATTGATTGGTTTTATTGATCAGCAAATCATTCACGTTGCAACTCACTGTGTCGTCTACCAAAATATTTTTTGGTGGAGTATGATTGCTTACTGCCAAAAATTCTTTTTCTTCTTCACTGTAATGTATCATGTCTTCAAAATCATCATGTGTTTTGGTCCAACGTATGGGTCTTAATGCATAGGATATGTTGTGTTCTAAAAGAGCCTTGCAAGCGTCTTTAACGTCTTTTAAACGTCCTGGCAGCATCATCATGTGTACTAGAACATTTTTGTTGGTGGACTGCTTATAAACCTTTATAATCGTGTTTATGACCTTCCACCAATCAGATTCGAAATGCACACTGAACACAATGTGATTGATATAATTTTCCAAAATATTTTGATAGAATTCCACAGTTCTGGTACCATTGGTGGTGACATTGATCCAACCTATTTTCATTTGTTTCATATGAACTAGTAATTCTTCAATGTGAGGATGCACACAAGGCTCCCCTCCTGTGAGACTGATGCGTATTTTACCCAATTGCGACAATACATCCACAGTGGATTTGAGCATTGCTATATCAGTATGTTTGCTGTGATTGTCATGAATCTCTGCAGGACAATAGGTACAATCAAGATTGCAACGCTTGCCAAGATTCCATTCCACTTTGATTTGATCCTGATGAGGCCAACTGCTGGTTATTTTATACATAATCTTTAAATTCTGGAGTCACTGTTTCAAAAGATTGATTACGTGTCTGGTCTAATCTACGATTGAACTCTACGCAATCTGGCCAAAGTTTACTTTGATCCACAGCATTGATATAATTTATATTGTCTTGAATTTGACCCAATGTGTATGCTAATAATTTAGGATTTTGTTTGATCATTTTAAAATCTTTTATTTTATGGCTCACTGTTTTTAATCTATCTATTACTGTATCTTTTAATTTGCGAGGCAACACTTGTACTGACAAGACTTTAGGATATTCAACTCTATGACTGTGAAACACAATGCCTATATCATCGAGAAAATATTCTATAATTTTATCCAAAACCAGCACATTACTGACTTGTACTGTCACTGCACCCACTATCCTACTGATGTTTGGTATAGTTTGTATTTGTTTTATATTGTTTATTAATTCCGACCAAGATGCATTGCCTCTAATATATTCGTAGTTAGAATCAATGCCGTCTATGCTGACATTCACCGCCACACTTTTAAATTTAGGCCAGTATTGCCAAATAGTTCTATCACCTTTGCCTAACATGCTAAGATTGGTGGCATATTTGATTTCTATTTGATGGCCATATGGTGCCAACATGTCCAGTATTCTATAGTGTTGTGGATCCATTAGTGGTTCTCCTCCAGCAAACTCTACCCTGCGAAAGTAAGGCAATAATTTTTCTAAACTAGCCCACCATTTTGGATCATCTTGAAACTTGTCTAAGAAAGGTTTAGTTTCTAAATTGTGTTTTTCCACAATATCATACATAATGTTACCTTCTTTTTTATAAAATTCTTTTACCACACTCCAATCATTCCAGCTGGTACTATCCATAGGATGACACATGCGACATTTAAGATTACAAAGGTTGTTTAATTTTAATTCTATAGTAGGAATTTCAAAAGGCATAGAAAAATCATCTTTTAGTTTTTCCATCGCATCTGGATAAAGATTCACACGTGCTTCAGGTATATTGCCTCTGATATGTCTTTGTCTGAGACTTTCTACACCTTGATCTTCCAGTCTAAAACATGCATCACATTCTTTGGGGCGTTCACCATTTAGTACCTGTTTTCGTATACGTTTCATTGCGTCATTATTCCATATTTCTTCTAAAGTCTGTTCGCCCACATAACCTACCGGTTGACTGCGACAACAAGCCGTTACTGCACCATCTTCTCTGGTAGCTAGTCCTGTGAATGGGTGCATACAAAATGTTTTACTTAATTTTTTCAATGGCCCACTTCCTTTCTTTACACCAAAAACATTCACCACATTCTGGCACATATTGATTACTCACGTAATTGGTATGATTTATACCTTGAATTTCTCCTTCACAACTTCTAGTGATATCAAATAAATCCTGTATGTTTTGTGTCATATACTGTTGTACTACCCAATCTTTTTCTACAAATCTTAAAGGATGCAATGCCCATTTGTTCATGTGTCTCATAATCTGTAAATGTTTATTATCTTCATTAATCTCTATATCTCGTTCACGCATGCCGCCCAATGATATGTTTCTAGGATTACGAGTAACTCCATTGTAATATGCTTCACATTGATTTTGATCACACACATATTCGGCAAAAGCTCTTATCTCTATGTTATCACCACTAACTTTCTTGCCGTATTCATCAGTGAGATTAGGACCAGTGTGAGCATATTCTAGATCTGGTGCAATGAAATTTTCATATCTTTTAAATGTAATATTAGGAAATCTATCACACAGCCATTTGTACACTGCCATGCTGTTGTCACGCTGCCAAGGTTTGGTTTTCCAACATCTTATGTGACTTATCACATGCATTTCAATATCTAATTTGTTTTTTTGAAAAATATCTGCCAGTAGATACCCCAGCAGTGCGCTGTCAGCTCCTCCAGATATACTGATACAAATTTTTTTCCAATCATATGAAAATGGAATATCTACCTTATCTATATTGTAAAAACTGAGATTAGACATGCGTCTCCAAATAATTTATAAGTTTAGATACTCCCAAAGGTCCTTTACCACTCATGGCTAGGTGTATACATTTGGTTTCTAATAGATTAAAATCTTTACATATTTTTTTATAGTGATCTTGATGTTCTGTCCAAAGATAATCCATTGGAAATTTTTGCATAAAATGCATGCCTATTTTAACAGCAGCTTTGATCACCATGTTGTAGTCATTCATAAGACTGATTGAATCATTAACTTGTTGATCTTTGTGCCATCTTACGCCAATTCTATTCCATCCTAGTCCTAATCCTTTGCTTAAACTGCTGGCAAAACTCACTATGGCTGGATGATCAAAATCAAATTCAATATCTTTGCAACATGACATCCATGCTCCGTCGATGTGTACAGGAATATTTTTTATAAGTGCTTGATTTAAAATAGATTGCATGTCTTTTCTCATGTCTCCTGTGCTGGGAAATGGCATTGCGATTATCAATGGTACAGTTTCTTTTAAATTTTCTATTTTTTTTATTATGTGTGCTCGACCCAATCTTTCATGATATCTGTAATCATTTTCAAACACTTGTACATTGCCTTGCATGTAGAGATTATCAATATACTGCGTGCAACCTAAAATTACGTCTTTTCTTTGGAAACTGAGATGGCCTTTGAATCTGTTAATGGTTGAAGAAAAAATATATTGTTCAAACTTTTGAATAAATTGAACACATAACTCTTTGTCTATATTTTTGTCTATTCCCCCAGTGAGTACATTGGTGATTTCATTCTTAATTTTTTGATCACTTAATGGACTTGGGCGATGTGTTTCTAAATTTTTTTCAGAATAGTAAGCAGTTTGAGTCATTTATATAATCCTGTTGTATTTAAGTGTTGTGTATTTTGTGCAAAATCTTTTATGTACCATGTGGCTTTAAGACAAGAATTTACTTTTTGTTCCATAAAATCAGTCACACGCCCCGTAAGTTTGTTGTAATGCACTAATCCAGACCATGCATGGTCTGATAAAATTAAACTAATTTTTTCTTTGTGTTTTTTAAGATAATTTATTAAATTGTTTTCTGCATTTATTCTTTGTGTAAGACTGACAAATGCCGCATTGGGTTCATAGCAAAAGACATTGCTTAGATTAACTATTGTATTATGATCATTTATTACAGGAACACTAAAATTTTTTAGTATATCGCAGTGATGAAAACTGAAATGTAAGTGCTCTACTATATGCCATAAATGTTTGATTTTATCAAAATGTAAATCAATTTCTTCTTTAGAATTTATCCAATCGTTTGTATTTGTGGGCATCACTGATTTAAGAAAAGAATAATAATCTTTGCCTTTGAATTTTTCTACAATATTTTTTATATAACGCAAAGCATTTTCATTATGATCATAAAAAGATATCAAAGTATTGTCAGTGTAACCATATTTGTGCAAATAAAACAGCCAGTTCAATCCACTGGCAGGTGTGATTAACTGCATGATAGGTCCTGCAATCTGTAATTGTTGTGGTTCTTCAGTATTGATAGGATAGAACAATTTATTTTTTGCAAATTTATATCGGTCATGTATAAATTCACTGTTTTTTATAAAATCTTCTTCATATTGAGCGTAATAACAACGTTTACTATTGCGTATGATCGGATCAAATATCAACACATTCTCTTGATTTTCCAATGCCATACTCAATATCTCATTGCCATGCCATTTGTGCTGATATTGTTTTTTTACAGTGCCTGATTTAATCCATAAAGGAGTATACTCATCATGATAATTTTCCACACTTCTTATAGGTTCCAAGTGTTCATGTGTGGCATTCATCTGAATTTGCGTTATGTTTGGCATATTGTATTGGGCATATTTTTTTAAATTGATCACATAACATTGTGAATGTAATTCAAAATACCCTTCATGTCTATCCAACACATGACCTGCTAAAAAAAAATCTTTTGAGCACAATTCTGTCAATTGATTAAAAAAAATAGAGCCTAAAAATTCTGTATCTGCATCAAACACCACGGCATGACTATATTTTTTTGTAATTGTTGGCAAGACTTGGTTCACATCCAATGTATTAATAAGATCATAACCTTTGCTGCAGATGTTGCTGATACTGTAATCAGCAATATTTTTTATAATTGTTCTATGTTCATCATTTTGGATCAACTGTGTGTTGTCCACACATATAAAAATTATATCTGATTTTTTGTTAACTGAATCAAAGTATACCATTTTTTATTACACTCCTAGCAATTAATTCACAAAATTTTTCACGCTGATTACCCACGTGTGCTTGAGCAATCATGTGTATTCTATCTTCTGCACTATTGTTTTTTACAGTGTGATTATTCAGTATGTTGATTAAAAATACACTGCCTGGTTTCCAAGGTACTATTCCATGATTTTCTATTTCCATAATGCAATCTTTGGGATGAGTAATGCTTAAATTAATAGGTAATAGATAGTTTAACAAATCTATGTTATCTAACATGTTGGTTGGAGAATCATTGTGTAATCCTACATATCCATTAGGTGCTAATTTCATAAATCTAACTCTAGTAAATTTTTCTGCAGGAAAATTTTTCCAAAATTCAGTAGCTTTTGGAGCTAATTTTGTTAGAGCAGTCCAATAATAAGGAGCATTTAACTCATCCACATGTCCATATTGTTGTGACACTTGAGTTTTAGTAATGCCCAAACCATGCACACAACAACTTTGCCATCCTTTATGATTTTCTCCTTCTCTGTGATCCACGTAAAAGGCATTCACAGCAGATAATTCTTGATGATCAATGTAATTTTCAAATGAAGTATCCAGTTGTAACCAACCTATTTGTTTTTTTTTAAATTTTTCTAATATTTGTTTGGTTATTTGTTCATTGTTCATTGTTTTTTTCCTACAATCATAAATCTTTTGTATTTCTCTGTTTGTAATTCACTGGGTTCTACAATAGGATACAGTTTACTTTGTGAAACAAACTGATTTAAATCTTTCATGGGATTCACATGTTCAGGAATCACGTAGTCATTGCTTTGCAACACAATAATTTTGTCTTTGGGTATTAAATTCAACCATTCATTGTATTGTTCTGTTGTTAAATGCTCACACACTGTGTTAATAATCATATCATAACGATCATAATCTTTATAAGTCATCATGTCTTGAGTGACAGCACGGAATCTTCCAGCAATTTCATACTGTTTGTTCATGGTATTTGCTGTGAGTTCACACTTGCTGTCTATGTCTATACTGGTTATTCGGTTCACATACAGATCACTGTTGAATAAAAGTGTGGCCATCACTCCATACCATCCGCCACAGATCAAAATATCCATACTGTGTGCTCTAGGTAATTTTTTTAATTGTTCAATCAACCATACTTTGCTGTTGATTTGACCTTTCCAGAAACTTTCCAGTGTGCGATATCTATCATCAGATTGTCTGATAGCATCCATCCAAAATAAAACGTCTTGTATATTAATTTTCAACAAATTGTGCTCCTAGTTTATCAAATGAACCACATTGTTTGGTGCATTCTTTCAATCCCACTGTACCCCATTGTGCTTCTATCTTGGTAAAGTAACCGCTATCAAATATTTCCTCCAGCGTTTGACGATGCAGATTGGGAAATTCTGAAATTTTTTCCATGTAATCAATTCTAGATTCTTGCATGGGAGGAATCCATTCCATATCCAACCAGCAACAAGGTGATACATTGCCACACGCACTCACATAGATTTGTTTACCTTTTTGTGCTTTGCACACAATATGTGGTTTTTCTTCTTTCTGTGATTGTTCAATTAGTGGTATCATGTCCAAACTGTTTTGAGTGGGCTTTATTCTGTGTGTGGGTCTGCCCGCATCATCAATCACTTGTAAATAATCTTGTTTGAATCTACTAGTGTGTTTGATTGAGAAATCCACGAAGCCCATTTGTTTGCTCATAGCTCTTGCTTGTTCAATTTGATGTTCATTGTGAGCAAACACCAGCATGTGCCATTTGGCCACTCCACCTGCTGTGATGAATGCCTGTGCGTTCTGCATGATCTTGTCAAAATCTGTGCTGATCCTGTACAAATGATTGGTATCTTTCAAACCATCCAGACCAAATGTTACTTTGACCTTCAACTGTGCCAGTCTCTTCCACCATTCTGGATCTCTAGCACTGCCGTTGGTGTGCATGGCCAGTCTAATATTAGTATTCACTTCACGCAGATACTGATATATTTCCAATGTGTCTTTGGATATGATTGGATCCCCCAAATTACCACACATGAACAAACTGTGTAATTGTTGAACAAATTTTTCTGGAAACCATTGTTTGAATTGTGCCACAGTTATTTCTTCCAGCTTGATAAACGGATTCAAAGGACCTCCACTGATTCTTCTAGGACACATGGGACACTTGGCTTGACACTTACTGGTGATTTCCAAATGAATATCTCTAATATCTTCGTATCTATACATGTCTAGCCTTGGGTATTTTTGAGTCTGCTGAACTCACACAAGTGGGAGTGATGCAAATTCTTGGTTTGTCAAACAGTTTGAACCCTTGTTCTATGCTGCCCAGTGGTTCATCATGACAACTGTAACTGCGTTTGACTTCTCCGCCTGGTTCTCTGATGATACAACTTTGATATCCGGCATTACAGTGCCATCCTTTAAACTTGTTGAAGCCAAAAGCATTAAATCGCTCTGCTTGATCCATGTAATACTTGTTGCCTTGAGCATCCTGCATTTCAATTTGAAACAAGTCTTTGTAATTTTCACCTTCCTGTATGCGTTGAGGGAAACCTGTTTGCAAAGTGTTCAATTGATCCGAAGTATACCCCTCCACCACATGACTGGCAGTGGGATCACTCTGTGGTTTGAGTGTGACATTGATGCCTCTGGAATTAAATCTTGCGCATCTGTCATAGTATTCTGTGAATCTATCAGGCACCATCACTTGATTGATGGTGACAAACACATTGTGTTTCATCAATAACAATATTTTATCTCCAAATTTTTGTTCATCTGAAAATTCTGCATGAAAACTGGCAGTGATGCTGCGACGGTTCAATGTTTTTGTGGCTTCCAACCATCGCTCCCACCATTTTTCCGAAGGACTAAGGTTGGTGGTCATGTGAATACTCTGATATTCAGGAGCAGTATCAGCACTGTAGTGCTGTACCAATTGTAAAAAATCTTTGTAGGCAGTGGGTTCTCCACCTGAAAAACTGAAATGATAGTCAGTGAATCCATTCAACCTGGCCTGACGTTTGATTTCATCCACCACTGCTGTGTAAACTGACAATGGTCTGTGATCTTTCTGTTTGCTTTTGGCATAAGGCCAGCAGTAAGAACAATCATAGTTGCAAAAACGAGCCAAGATCCAGCTCACAGAAAATAATTTGCTGTCCAGCATGGTGCGTTGACCAAAGTTTATGATTTTATCAAATGGAATATTGCTGTCTATCATAATATTTCTTTTTCTATGTGTGGAAACTGTCCCACAAATGTTAATTTTAACCATTCAAAATTGTTGATCATTCTCAAAGCATCAGAATTACTTCTGTGGTCTGTGCCATACACTCTGCCTGCCAAGGCTCCAGCAATGGCATACTCTCCGTATGGCTGATCTGCACCCACTGTGCACCAAATCAACAATCTTTTTTCAGTTTCTTTGTCCACTTGACGATCAATCACTTTGCTGCTGAGTTTGACACACTCTCTAAAAGCACTTTTCCATGTGTTGAATGGATCTGTGTTAAACATGGTCACATTAGAAACTTGTCCATTAGCAAAAAAAACATCTGATATGCTGGTGGTCATGTCTATTCTATTAGTATCCATTTGCATGGTTAATCTTTTAGGCAATAATTTTACACCTCCATAGCCATATTCTAATTCATTGATGGGATTTGAACTCCTCCACACATGCACAGCATTAAGATACTTGTCCGGCACAACAAAATCAAACTGAAAATCATCTTTGATCACTGCATCTGCATCTACTACCCAAAACATTTTGGTCAAACTCAATGTGGCTGCTTTTATATGTGCTTGATGTATGCCTTTAATTCCATGCACACGCTGAGCTAGTGGAAATCTTTTCTTTAAGTGCAGATAATTTGTGTCAGCATGGCTTTCATTATAACTGATAAAAAATATATCGTACATTATATGGTCTTTCTAATCGTACGGGGTGGGTTATGGTACAATTTTTTAAAAAATTTACTGTTATCAATGTCGAAAGGTTCTATAGGAAAGTCTAATGCATGAATATCTTTGATTTCTTTACCTAAAATTATGCTTTTTTGTTTGGCATCTTTTTCATTGCAAGTATTATTATTACTAAAACTTAACCATAATTGCTCTAATGTTTTAAAATCTCTAACCTGTGTATAGTCCCACATGGTGCAAAGTACTCTATAACAGCCTTCTCTAGCTCCTGCAATAGCCCAAATACCATTCTGCAGATCCTGACCCACAGTCATCCAGATCAACAATCTATGATAGTTCTGCCACCACAGTTCATTTATGTGTTTGATTCTATAATTTTTACTCAAACTCATTTTTACCCCTTCTCTAAAACCAGCTCGCCATGCCTGTTTGGGTGTGTTGTTAATGTAACTGGTGCTGTAATTTTCGTTGAACTGATATAAATTGTTAAAATAACAAAATTCTATTTCATTGTTGTCTGCACCAGAGTAATTTTCATGTGTTTTCATTTCATTCACAAATTTTCTAGTCCATAATTTGAGACTGCCATTGCCATATTTGAGTCCGTTCACATTAATGTGTCCACACCAGCTGAATATCCAGTTTGAGTCCATGCCCATAGCATCCAAATCCAGTATTACATCTAATATTTTTGGATTAATTTGAGTGTCACCGTCCACAGTTAAAAAATATTCTGTGTCAGACACAGCAGCACAGGCTTTGTGTGCAGCATCTGATCCATGTATACCATGCACTCGTTTGGCCCAAGGTACTATTTGTTTGAGTGCTGCATAATTTTTTTCACAATTGGGCTCATCATAGCTCAAAAATACGATATCGCAATCTTTAATAGCAATTTTATTCATATATTCTTTCCAAAGAGTAGTCGAAAACTTTTTTGCAGTAAATATCCACTTCATCTTTTGGTGTATAATCAAAACTTAATATTTTTTTCATAGCTAATTCATACAAATTAATTTCAAATATACGATCCAACTGAGTAGCATCATGTTTTTTGCAACTATAAAAATTATGTATTCTTTGATTTGTATCTGTGACCGTAATTTTAAGTGTATTTTTAAAATTCTCATCTATTAAAAATTCTATTTTTTTTTGTTGTTCTAATATTCTGATAAGAATACCTTGGTGATCATTTGTTTTATTTGGAATTTTATATACACCTTGATTAATAATAGTATTTTTTTTGTTTTGCACAATAAGATTTTCTTTCTGTACCACATTTCTCTTGCATAACTTATAAGTGCCATCTACATATTCTATCTTATAGCTAAACATTGATTCAATTCCCATTATGAATTTTTCTCCTAATTGATTATCTATGGCTAAACTGTTGAGAGATTCATTCACAGAGCAGCTCAAAATCTTTCCTGATTCTGTATCAAAGGTTACAAACATGTTATTCAATCCTTTCAAAATATTTTTTTTCAATAATTTTTAATAAATCATCAGTTAAAAATTGATTTTCCACATAGTGCAATATTCCCTGTTGACGAAAATTATCAATTTTTATGTTCATGTTAGAGTCAAAATAAACATTTACTTTTTCCATCCAATGATTGGGCACAGTACTCCAATTTTGTAAATGAGGTTTCATGTGAGTAAAAGTGATAAATGAGTCTGTGCTGGTAATTTTTGACGTAAGGTTCAAAATTTTACTAGCCAAAGACACACTAACATCCATGCTGCACCATGTTTGTTGATTTTTTGAAGTAAATTTTGAATAAAAAATATTATGGTTGCGCACAATATTTGCCAAAAGGTCTAAAAATTTAAAATTTTCTCTACATCGATTATAGTAATGCACTCCGCAATATAGATTAGGTAAATCATTGTCCGTAAAAGTCTTGCGATAAAAATCATTATTTACATATTCATCTCTATAATTTTTTACAGTGCTAGTAAAGTACATGTTGTAATTCTGTAAAAATTTCCACCAGTGACTTATATCTGATAAAACTAACATATCAGCGTCTAATATTATGCTGCGTTCAAATGGTGTGCATTGATATATCTTATATCTATTTTGAATTTTCCAATCTTGATCTACAGCTTCATCATTGCCTGGAATATCCAACACATGGTCAAACACTTTGCTAATACTTTTATTGATGTTTGCATTGGTAATAAGGCAAACTTTACTGTTGGGCATTTGTATTTTTATACTCATTGCCAGTGCATAGGCTTGTTTAGCATAGTCTGTATTCTTATTATGCTGTGCAAATATACAAAATCCTTGTGTTGTCATGCTTGTAATTCCTTGTTAATAACATTATCCAAACTAAATTTATTCATTACATGAAGATTAATATTTTTGGCAGCTGTTTTCACATAAGTTGATCCTGTAAACAGTGACAATTGCCATCTATTATTTTCAAAATGTTCTGTTTTGTCTCTGTCTGTGATGTAATACAATGAATCTGGAATTTTACAAGGCCAAACACTTTTAACGTGTCCATTTAATATATGTATGGCCATACTAAATGCAAAGTCATTCCTAAAATTTGTTTCTGATATTTGCCACACAAATCTATAGTAGTTCCAATTATTTTTAATATGATTGATAATTTCAAATAGTTTACACACTCTTTGAGTTTTTTTAAAGTAAAATACTGTGGCCCAATACATCTCCATGCCTGTGTCGCTGATGTATTTGATTTTCCATTCAGATTGATTGAAATAATTAATATAAATGGATTTTTGGTGTATTAAAAAATCTTCTTTGCTTTGAAAACATCTTAGTAAATTGGCATTACCCACAATATAGTCAGTGTCCATTACTATGGTTTCATCATATGGAGACAATTCATATGCTGTGGATCGAAGATGATTTTTCCATAGATCATTTATTTTATTTTCAGCTCCATTGTAAAAGTCTCTGGTTTGAATTGTGTCGAATTCTTTCACAGGAATAACTTTGTCAAATATTTTAATATGTTTTTTATAATGCATGTACAAGTGTGCCTGATTAGACGTAATTAGAGTTACAGGCATTTGTAAATATTTTTTTACCTGCATTGCTGCAAATATACTCTGTTTGATATAGTCCACTGTCTGATTATTGTGTGCAAACATTAGAACTCCTTGCGAGGTCATTTTACACTTTTCCTTTATTTGATAAAAGATGTTGATACTCTGTATAGTATTGATTAAGATTTGTTTGATATAGATTCCACGCAGTATCATGGAATGAAATAAGATCAGTCACTAAAACTGGATTTTGAAAATCATCCAATAAAACCACATCTTTATCCCTTTTGCGTTCAATATAATTTTGACATAACTGCAATAGATAATGATTCACAGTAAACTGCGATCCTTGACAAAAAAATATGTTGCTGTCAATAAATTGATCTTTCAGTAATTTTAACTGATTATTAAAGTTTATCATTTCAATAGATATGGCTATGCTGTCTTGTGTTATGTTTTTTTTATTCATAATTCTCCTATTAAAAGTATATCACTTTTTGTTTGCAAAGTCAACTGCAATGTTATTTAGATGTGTAGAATTTTGGCTATGTGTTAAATGGTTTAGGCTGTGACTGTGCCGCTCATGACACCAAAAGTAGGTTCTGCGATGGTGATGGGATCACTCAAGGCACCGTTGGCTATGCGTCTGTTCACGTTGATGTTGAGATTAGCTGCCACGTCTTCATCTATAGTGCCTGCGGCAGCATCATTCAAGGTGATCTGAAACTCTATCACTAAGCTGGAAATGTTTGTGAATCGCACTTGAATGTTGAAATTGCTGGCTGCGTACACACCACTGCCAACGCTGGAATACACTGTTTGATAACTGGTAGTCAGTGTGGTATAAGCCACAGATGAAGTCAATGTGCCACCTGCACCTGATCTGCTGGAAGCAAGGTTAGCAAAAGTTAAGGTTCCCATATTGGTGATGAACATTGTGTTCCAATCATTGTTCTTGACCGTGCCGGCTGTGACACTCATATCAATCTGTACTGCTCCGCCTGAGTTGAAAAAATGTCTAGCAGCATTGGTGCTGGCAAAAGTCACTGTGAAGTTGCCCACACGTGTGGCATTCCAAGTGGTGGTTCTCACATAACTGGATGCTGTGCTGCCTGTGGTCAATCTGCTGGCGCTGATGGTGTTGCGGTTGGTATTGATGTTGGTGGCCAATGTTTCAAAAGTTGCATATGAATTGTTTAGTGTGTTATCAGTCACTGTGTCTGCAGTGCTGACCACAGTCAATGTGGGATATGAATTGTTTTGATGCAGATAGGCTTTGCGTATGTCCAATCTCAAAGTGTTCATGTGATCGTCTTCGATCAACTGATTCTGTGCAACTTGATTGCTTTGCAGTGCTTGTCCATATCCAGAATCTCCTGATCCTGTGCTCAGCACGTTGGCCACTGTGGACTGAATAATATTGTACCTTGCTGCTGTTATTGGATCACCTACTGCCATAAATTATTTCCTATACGAGTATTTAGTTGGGTTGAACTGTCCCATGAATATTTTAGACATCATATTGATTATTATTTGATATAGCACTCAACCAGTTTGACGCCTGATCTGCTGTCAGCTTCCAAAGCCACTGCAAAATAATCACCTTCTGTGACTTTGATACCAATTCCTGCTGTGCTGCTCACCCCGATTTTGTCACCTTTGGTCACTGCACCTGTTACCAAAACTGGCACTCTGCCTTTGATGGCCACTGCAGTGCCACCTTGCAGTTCAGCGTTCATCAAATATGCTGGAGCACCGCTCACCACGCCCACCACTATGCTGCCTTCAGTGGCCTTTTGAATTTCTTTTGCACCGCCTATGCTCATCACTGTGCCAATGGGCCAATTGCCGTCTGCCAAATATTTTTCTGCCAAATCCGCATATCTTGCTTGAGTGGCCACTCCATTGAAAATGTTGGCTGTTAAATTGCCTGAAGCATCTCGCAATGCCACTGTGTTTACTCCTGCAGCAGTTGACCCACTGTACAATGTGGAACTTACTTTGATTGCTGTGGCTTCTGAAGCCAGTCCTGTGAAGTTGGTAGCATACACATTGCTGAACACGTTGCCTGCTGTGCCCAAAGTGAATGTGTTAGTCAGTTGTGGATTAATACCTGTGGCAGTCACACTCACTGAGTGTGTGTTGCTGGCTCCCATTTTAATTATTGAGCCTACTTCGTTGATAATTCTACCTTCGTTGCCATTGATAATACTCACTCTAAGATCATTGCCGCTGCCCACTGTGAATCCAGTATCATCAAAATTGGTGTTGCCACCCACCTGTAAAAAGTTTGCAGCATCCACTCCACCCAGTTTCAATGCGTTGGCTGCTGTGCCCCAAAATCTATGATCTGTGCTGGTGACTCCACCTGTGGCGTTCTGCGTGTTCACCATGGTGATACCTTTTTTCACACTGTCAAATCCTGTGATAAATTGAGTGGGATCCACTGTGTTGATGGTGAATTGACTGTTGCTGATTAAAAATACTGTGACATCATCTATGATGCCTTCTATGATGGGTTGATTCACATTCAGTGTGTCTTTGACTGTGCGACTCTTCAACTGGGTGGTTGTGGCTCCAACTCCTTGTGGTCCCACCAACACAAATGATGTGCCATTGTAAGCATACAGCTGGTCATTGCCAGTGTCCCACCAAAAATCTCCAGTGGTCAATCCAGCTGGTTGAGTAGTGCCCACTTCAGCACCACCTGTGGTTCTAAATTTTACACCGTCATAAAATTTTAATTTGTTGGCTGCTGTGTCAAACCATATCTGACCATCCAAAGGTCTGCTGGGTGCATTGTTGCTGGCAAAATTTTCCAATAGATGCACAAAGTTTTCGTTTTGAATTTCTCCGTAGCCTGCATAGTTTCTGCCCACCAGTTTTAGGTTGGTGGTTTGGTCTATGGTACCATCTTGTATGGTAGTAAGCAGCGTTCCGTTAGTTAGATCTATTTGATATGGCATATTTTTTTCCTCTTACAAGTTTATTTATCTTACACAGTGGATGTTAAATCACTGTGGAATGTCCAAGCACCCCCTGAAACTATGAATTGTTTTAGACCTCTGTTGACCACAGCAGTCACAGTGCCTGTCACAGTGCTGAAAGCTACATCCTGCAGCACAGTTTTGTTGGAATTACCCAGTTGAGGTGTTCTGGTCACTGCAGCACTACTGTTGTTGTACAGTGCACCTGACACTGAATTTATGCCTGGTATGGTGGCTGAAATATTGATGTCAAACTGAGTGCTGGGAATAACATTTTCTATCACTTTGGCCACTGTGTATGTGCCATCAAATCCTGTGGGAGCAAACACTCCTGATCCATTACAACCTGAAATAGTCACTGTGTTGCCCACTTCATAAAAATGTGCTGTTGGAGTGGTAATTCTAATATGTCCTGAATCCAACAGTGCTGCACCGCTGAGATAGGTCTGAATGGTTTGCACTGTGTTGGGAGCAGCATTCAAAGTTTGATCCACGGCTGTGGTTGATTCATCCAGAGCTGATTCTAAATTTGCTCCAGGAATATTCACATTCAATGAGCCTGACTCCACCGTGTGTACTCTGGCTATTCTACCTGTGGCACTTGAGGGTATTCCCAATCCTGCTGCTGAATATCCTGCCACTGGATACAAATCATTTAATAATCTTATGATGCTGCCATTTACTCCGCCTGCCAATGCAGAAAATCCTGTGATGTCTGCCACTAGACTGATGGGCAAGTATCCATCCACATAATCTTTTCTTACAGCATCTGAAGCTGCGCTGGGCAAACCAATTCCTGTGATCCGAGCAGAGCCTTGCACGCTGATAATGTTTGTGCTGGCTTGCAGTTGTAAATTTCCTGTGGCACTCAGTGTGATACCTGACAGTGATAAATTGCCCACATTCAAACTGGTCAAAGTGCCTATGCTGGTCAAGCCAGGTGCACTGATCACTGTGGCACCCAATGCTGTGGCACTCAATACTGTGGTACCATTGATCTTGTATCCTTTACCAGTGGCTAGATTAAAATGTTCTGAACTTTTCCAAGAATCTGTGGAATCTTCCCACAACAATGATTTGTCTGACACTGTGGACTTGATTATTATTCCACCTCCATCTATGTAGGCATCATCGCCCAAAGCTGATCCAGTGATGGTGGCCAACTGAATAGTTTTGTCTTCCACTCTTAAATCTTCTGCTGTGACTGCTGTGCTGTTGCCGCTGGTGATTAGATTGCCTTGTATTCTCACATCTCCTGTGATGTCCAATGAATATGCAGGAGTGGTGTTGAATATGCCCACTCTGGCAGCACTGCCATCCACAAATATGGCTGTGTATTCTGCAGGATTTTTAGCGTTGATAGCAATATCAGCATTGCTCACATTGCTCACAATAATATTAGTGTTGGGCAGAGTCACACTGCCAAATTTTAATTGAAGACTGTCATTCAATCCCAAAGTCAATCCTGAATTATTTTGTATTTTTAAACTGCCTGTGGTGATGTCGTTGGCATCACTGCGCAAAAATGAATCAGCCAGTATGGTGGTTCCTAATCCATCAATCAATCCTTCTGCCAGTGTGGCAATGCCTCTGTATTTGTATGAATTATTGACAAGATTAAAACCTGGATAAATGGTTCCCAATGGATTGGATCCAGTAATTAATTCTGAAATCACTTGAGATGCTATGGGAGTAAATTGAGCCGAACTCCATACACCTATCAATGTGTTTTGTACAAAAAATTTCAGCACAGTCTTGGTTTGATTTTGTGTGTTTAATATGCTTTGAGCCACAAAGCCTGACACTCCTTGTGCTGCTGTGTGTGTTGGACCCACCAACACCAAATCAGTGCCATCGAAAAAACTCATCTGATTGGTGAGACTGTTGAGCCAAATATCTCCAGTGGCAAGATTGGGCTGTGTGCTGGCCACAATAATTCCGTTGGTGGCAAATGCAGTACCGTTGTAAACTTTTAATCTGTTTTCTGCGGTGTCATACCACAATTGACCACGCAAAGGATTGGCCGGAGCAGATGAACTGGCAAAATTTTCCAGCATCTTCACAAAGTTTTCGTTGATCAACTCACCAAACCCTTTGTAATTTCTTCCGATCAGTGTGATGTCAGATACTGATGTATCTATGCTGCCATCCAGCAGATCTATCAACAGTGTGCCATCAGTTTTGTTAATTTTATAACTCATTATGGTGTTTGTCCTGTGTAAATTATGTAATTAATGGTCAAGAATGGATTCATCACATCCTGTGGTTGACCCACTGTGGGATTGGCCACGCCACCGCTGCTGGCAATAGCTGAACCTTGTCCTGCGCCTGTGGGAGCATCATAAGTGATTGCTGTGACTTCACCTGCGCCTATGCCTGGCACGTCTCTAATGGCGTAGTATTGTGCACCTGCTGCACCTTGTAAATCATGTTCGTGTTCAGGTAAATTCTGGATGCCTATAGTTTTGTTTTCTGTGCCACCAAATCCTCCCAAGGAGTCTGCAGACACACTTGTGACTCTGTTGGCTGATGTACCGCCCATGTTGTCACGACCCAAAGGCAATCTGCCTCGAAAATCAGGCAATAAAAAATATGATCCAGTACCACTGGGTGGTGTGCCAAAACTGTGTCCTACCACAGCAAATAGTTCAGGATAAGTGCTTCTTAACACTTCTGATCCATCACACAATAACCAATATGCTGGTGTTGAGGATCCAGCATAAGGGAAAACACTGCCTGTGGGTATTTTAGCAATAGCATTGAACAGATTGTCTCTATTGATTTTGAAAACTCCTGTGGTGCCTGACACCCTATTAAATATAAATTCATCGCTGGACAATGAAGATGCTTGTCCAGTTTTGTTGGCAATAAAACTGTTGCTGACCGAAGTCACAAATGTTTTTGTTGTGCCTCCTGTTTGTCCATCAAATGCAAAACTTGGTGCACTCACATCACCGCTCATAGCAAATGTGGTCAAACTGGTCAATTTATTACTGGTTCCTGAAGCACCGCTCACTGTGCCTGTGATATTACCTGTGAGATTGCCCACAAAGTTGTTGGCATATATGTTCAAATATCTGTTGCTGACTGAACCAATATTGTATGTGTTGTTGGCATTGGGTGCAATGTCTCTGCTTGTAATACTGTCTTGAAAAGTTGTTGTTTCTCCCACATATAATTTTTTAGCTATGCCAACTCCACCTTTAACTATTAGTGCACCAGTGTTCACGTTGTTAGCGTTGGTCACTGCATCCACATATAGTTCTCCGCTAGTTTTAATATTGCCCGTGACATCCAGTGCTTCAGCAGGTGCTAAATTATTGATTCCCACGTTGGTATTGGAATCTATTCTCATCACTGTGCGAGTGACACCTTGATCATTCACTCTAAAATCTATATTGGCTCCTGCAGTTTTATGACTGATAATAGCTGCTTGTCCTTCAATGCCAATGTTAAGAGTGGCACTGTTGCCCACATCCAAACCATCATTATTGTTAATTTTTAATGAAAAGTCAGCGATATTTGATTTGTCTTTTCTTAAAAATAAAGATCCTGAAACCACTTCGTTATTGGCAGCAATTAATGCATCTGCTTTTTGTGCTGTGCCATAAAGTTTACCCACTCCTGCGCCTTCAATGTTGGCAGCACTGAGATTAATTCCTGGTTGAATAGTGCTGAATCCTGTGATTGCAGCTTTAGGTGTAAAGGCCTTGGTACTGATAATGGCCACTGGTTTTGTTTGTACTTCTAATAAAACCACAGTGTATGTGAGATTATCTGTGCCAATTATTTCAAATGGTTTACTGCCTGTGCTGAGTCCTTGACTGAACTCTGGACCCACCAATACCCAACCTGATCCTGTGAATAGATATAATTGTTGATTGTCTGTGTCTACCCAAAGGTCACCTACCACACTCTCACCAGCTAAAGGTTGAGTAAGTGCTTTTTTTAAACCACCTGCAGCCACCCATTGTGTGCCGTCATAAATTTTTAATTGATCCACACCCACTGTGGTATCATACCACAACTGGCCTTCCACTGCATTTACTGGAGCAGTGTTCTTGGCAAAATTTTCTAACAAATGTAAAAAATTTTCTGCTATGATGGTACCGTATGAAGTGGTATTACGTCCTGGCAATGACAAACTGGTCTGCTGATTCACTGTGCCGTCGTCCACAGTAAGACTGCCTTTGTTGACCACATCTGTAAAATTTACTGTGTATGCCATATTTTATGTCAATTATAATCCTGATAAACTTTGTATTCTTACTGTGTAATCTATCTGTATCAATCTGTTTAAACTTTTTTGTACAGGGTGAAATATTACATGCGTCAATAATCTACCTGTGCCTGCACTGGAGTAACTTTGTAATCCTAATTCATCAAATACGTATAAACTTTCTGTGCCTGTAGCAGCATCCACAGCGTCTTGACCACTGGGCTCACCATAGTCCAACAAACAAGTTACCAGTATGTCTGTATAATTGGTACCACTCACGTGTCTAGTTTCAATTTTATTTCTCACTGGATCTGTGTTGCTGACTGATCTGTCATCCACCACTTTGCTGAAAGTTTGATTGTATAAAGTGGCGTTGGTACCAGTGCTGTTGGGAGTAAGATAGGTCACAATACCTGTGGGATCAATGTAGGTACCACCTGTGCCGAACACCATGGAATTAATAAATCCTTGACCTTCATTGGCCAAACTTTCTGCCAATCCAATGCTCATGTTTTCATAGTGTATGGCATTGCGTTTGTTCACTAATATTTCACCAGTGTTTGGATCCAGTATTTTGATGTGTCCTTGTATCAGCGTGCCGTTGTGTTCGTTAAAATTATTCATTAGATCATCCTTTTATCATGTATTTATTGCGGCAAACTCACTTCTTTTGCACGCAAGAATCTTGCTATGTCATTCTCTGTTTGACTCAATGCTGTGTCTGGATTCCATAGTTTACCCAGTCTACGCACCACTGTAATGCGAGTATTTATGGGGGGTGCCACAGTCAAGGTCAAGGTAGTGGAAGTGCCAGTCACACTGAATTCTGCTGGTAAAATCACATCTGCTTCAGGACTGTCCATGCCCAGTGTGACATTGTATTGACGAATACTGTTTTTTCTCAATCTTTTGCCTGCCACAAATACTTCAAACTCATTGGCCGACTGTGGTATCCAGCTCAAAGTAATATTTTCGGTAGATCCATCACTGGTGAATACTTCTGTAACTGTTTCATCAGCATAAGGAACATTTTGGAAAGCAGACTGATCAAATGCTTCAACTCCCACAGTGTACACTGATTTTATGCCAGTGCCCAATGTGCCTCGTCTCAATTGACCCACTTTGTTGTCGTATTTTAAGAAATATTCAATTCTTTCGCCATCAATGAACAACACTCCTGGTCTTCCAGTGATAGGATTTGGCACAGATAATCCTGTGGTATCAGTCAAAAATATTTCTTGACTGTACCAATATAAATTTTGAGTCAAATAATATTTGTAATCATTACCAAGACGTTTGTAGTGTGTTCTATTCAGCATGTCTTTGAACTGTCTAAATCCAAATTTTACATTGTATTTGGGCGCAGTAAAGTGTACAATATCCAACACGTCGTTTGGCTGTAGAGGAGTTCGAATTTTCAACAACTGTTGATCATTTGAAATTTTATAATCCACACTTGGAGATAGAGTTGTGCCATTCACCGACACCCATACATATTGTGCATCCAAAGCAGGGTCGCGCAAACGCACAATACCGTTGGTTAAATTTTGATATTCAAAATAATCTTCGCTGGCAACAATCAAAGTACTTCTAGCTACCACATCATAATTAATACGTTCTATTTGTTCCACGTCATGATTAGTGAACTGCCATACTTTGATTGACTGAGCTATTGTGGGTGCAGAATCTAAAGTGAGAGTATTGCCAACCACTGTGTAATCACCATCTGAAATCACATAAACTTTTAATTTATCACCCACTGTGCCCACACCTAATTCTAAAAATACACTGCTGGTGGCACTTTCCCATCTGTATTGAGTGGCAATCAACTCTATACCATTTAGAAAAACTCTCACATCAGTATTCAAAACAGATCCAACAGTTTGTTGCCAATTGTTGAGTGCATACTGTCTATTTGACGTGACATCGAATCTTTCGTTGTATCCTGCATTGAGTACGCTGTTGCCCACTTTCACTATCACATTGTGTGTGAGTGGTTCTTGGTTGAAAGGTGTAGGACTTAGAGTATAAACAGCAGTGCTGCCATCTCCTAAAAAATCATCATAAGTGACTTCGCTGAAAGTTTTGCTGACACTGTTGTATAACACATAGGTGATCACACTGCCTGCTGCTGGAGGCACTGCAAATCTTATCAATGTCATGCCAGTGTATTGATATCCACTGTCAGTTTCTCCCAAAATATACGAAACTGTTTGACCATTAACTTTGATATAAGATGATTGATTAACGGTGTATTTGCCTCTGGTCACAAATATAAATGTGCTGCCATCTCCTAAGAAAGTATCAGTATCTATAATATTTTCACCATTGATACTCATGGTGATTATATTGATCTGTGCATTGTTGGTCGGAGCACTGTTAAAAATCACAGTCTTGGTTGGAAAATCAGTGGTGTACAAAGAATTGTTCACAATCACATTATTGACCTTCACAAATACACCTTCTTGACTCTGTGGCAGTGAGTCTATGACAAATGTAGTGGTGGTGCCATTGCCTCTGTAGTTGTAACTGTTGATTCTGCTGCCGGTTTCTCCTGATCTGTCATACACTTGTATGTCCACAGTGTCCAACACTTGTCCTGGAACTAGTTCTTCTGGACCTTTGCTGGTGGTAGGTGTTACAAATCCATCACCATCCACAATGATGTCTTGTGCCAGTATTCCTGTGGCAGTGTTGTAGGTTAAATCACCTCCTTGTAATAATGTATCGTATGCATCAGGATCTGGTAAGAAACTTCCATCGCTGGTGGATTTACGAATAACAATTAAATCATTGTTCACTGTGGGGATAATTTGCTCGTCAATTTGTACCACAGTGGTGCTGCCATCACCCACAATAGTTTTCATCAGTGCATTAGGATTACTCACTGGTTGAAGTGTGCCATAGTTAGGATCGTCTATTCTTACGCCGTTTTTGTAAATGTTATAATTGACTCCTGCTGCCAATGGCTGACTCAGCACAAAAGTGTTGGTGCTGCCATCCAATCTAAACACTTCATCTTCAAATGTGGTATCATAGGTATCCCAAGTGGAACTAAAATAAGGGTCAGCGTCCCAACCTGTGCCTCCACCAAATGAAAAACTGCGTACCTCTACTCCGCCATAGTCTATACCATCAATCAATTGAGCTAGATCTTTGCCTAGCTGACCTGTGGTAGGATTATACAGCAAATTCACTCTATCTTGAGTTTGCAACACATTGGCATCAATTTCATATTGTATTTGGATTGAACTACCCAATGCTGGAGGCTGATTAAACGCAACAAAACCTTTAGAACGCAGATAGGATTTGCTGGTATCTTCTGCATTGTTATAAATGTATTCACTAAACAAAGCTCTTCTTTGATTCACTGTTACTGTGATCTTGTTAGATTTTAAATTGATAGGCCATTTTAATAAAAATTTTGGTTGATTACCTGTGCCTACAAAATTTTCGGTTCTCACAAGATCATTGATTAATAATGTGCCAGTGGTTCTATCAAATTTTACTCTGATGTGTGTGGATTTGATCAAAGAGTCACCCAATATGGCCACAGCAGTGGCAGTAATGCCTCCTGCACTCAGTGTGCCTTGGATGCTAATTGTAGGAGCTGATGTGTATCCTGATCCTTGACTGATGATTTCGATACGTATAACTCTTCCATTGGTCACGTATGCTTTAGCAGCAGCACCTGTGCCTCCACCGCCTAAAATATGCAACACAGGCACGCCCAAATATCCACTGCCTGAATTAGAAATTTTAATTTCTTTTATTTTAAAACCTAAATTATCCAACCAATGCTTGTTGGGATATGTGTTTGTGAGATTGTATCCATTTATTTGATTATTGGCAATTTTTGCAACACTTACTTCTATTTTATTTGTTTGAGAATTATAAGTGGCAGGCAAATCAAAATCAGTTACACCAGTAGGATCATTGTCGAGTAATTCATAAGCACTGATGTATTCTCTAACTTTAGTTTTGTAAGGTTTTACTTCATCAATATAATCTTGATAATTTTCTAAATTATCATTTTTATACACTACTTTTTGAGATAATTCTCCCACATTATGTTTGCCTTTTACAAAACTGGTTTTGAATGCCCAGTCCACTGACGACTGCTCAGAAAACACATATCTAAGACTAGCAAAAAATAGTTGATTGTATTCAATCTCTAACTCATTAATAAAAATATAATCTCTTATGGTCTCCAATATGATTCTGGTTTCTGTAATGGGTTGATAATCATATGTGTTTAAATCATAACTGGTATTGTTGAACCCTACTGTGACAGAAGATGTAAAATCAAACAATTGATTAGAAAACTGTATGGTGCCATTCTGTCTACCCACAGTTTTGTAATTGATAGTGTAATCTACATCTGGTTTATTGTCTATTTTCTCCAACAATATCCATCCACCAGTGCCTATATTTTCAATTTTTACTATGTCACCAATTTCATCATTTATTAGTTGTAATTTGTAACTGTCTGAAATACTGTAATCTATTTCTGTAAATTTTCCATAATTTTCAGCGTACCAGTCCACATAATTCCAGAATGAATTTACATTATAGGCTTGCAATATGCTTCTGTTCCAAATGTTTTCTTCTTCATCCCAATTGTAAATGGCCCATTTGCCGTTCACGTTTTCGTCAGATTCAATCAGCACACTGAATTTTCTTACTTCTATGCGTGTGTTGCTGCTGTAATTGCTGCCACTGCGATTGACAGTGACACTGGTAATTTGTCCAGACACGTTAATTGTCAGTGTTAATTCGGCTCCTGATCCAGTGTTGCTGGGATCTACTATTTTGTAAGTTGGTACCACTTTGTACCCACTGCCAGGAGTAGCAATGTTCACTGTAATTATTTTTCCATCTACAATCACAGGCGTCAGCACTGCTGGAGTTACATTGGCTGTGCCCACAAAAGCTAAATCAGCAAATGAATCTTTGCTAAGGTCATATAATCTTTTCACACTGCTGGGTTTTATTTGAGATTCTGATAACCTACTGATATCATTGTTATAAACTATTAAATTTTTACTGCAAACTGCATTGATTCTTTCAATCAATTGCTTTAATGCTTCAATACGATTTATAAACCAGCTTTGTCTTGGTTTTCTCAATGTGCCATATTTGTATTTGATACTGAGTTTTTCGTCTGGCACTGTGCGGAAATTTTCATCATATCCAATTAAACTATTAAACCACACAGACTCTATTTCTTTGTTGGGTCTACTGTAACTGACGCCATCACTTATTAATTGATATTGATTGTGAATATTAATATTTTTATCTTCAATATTCCAAAAATTAAAATTAATAGCAATATCTTGATTTTCTAATAAGTTGGAAACATGATATAATGAAAATTTATTATCGCTCAATAATGTCACATGTCTATAAAATTGTTTTCTTGGATCTTCTATTAATTGTGCTACATCAAATGCAGTAATTTTTCTGCCTTCTATATTAGGTAAAGTTTTTTTATCTTTTACCCAAAAATAATATCTAACGCTAAAACTTTTTGAAATATAGTCATACACACGTCTTTCAGCATAAGTTGCTGTGTTGTAACGAGCAGTGCCGCTTATGCCAGCCAGCACAGATGCTGCAGAATTACTGCTGGCCAATGCATTCCATTCTTGTGGAGTATAAGTGGATTCAACCCATTCACACACATCTATGGATGATCCTGGAAATATCTTGTTCCAATAATTATTAGCAAAAATAATATTATTTTGATATGCATTATAAAATTTTACAGTGCTCAAATCCCACCACAATCTACCCACTTGTTCTTTGCTCCAACTGGTTTGTACATCCACTGTGACTCCTGCCTGTCCATTGGTGTAGATTGCTGGATCATAATTGGTTTTGTAATATAATTCTTGTTCGGCAGTGCCAGCAATTTTTCCTTGTATAGGATCTAAATAATCCAATTTTGAAATTAATTTTTTAGTCTTAACATTGTATAAAAAGATGGATTTAACTTTGTGTAGATCCACTGTGTACATTGGAGATTTATGATTGACCCATGTGTTTGAATCTGTAGATTTTCTAAAATCAATTATTAATCCTTCTGTATTAGGAGATGACAGATCATTCATATAATAAGGCAAAGATGCATACACATGGTTGTCAATAATTTTTAAATTTTTTCCAAATTCAGATAGATTGGTATTATTCACACTGAATTCATTAGCATATATCAGCACGTCATTGTAATTTTCATACACATAGATTGACCCTGTGTTGTAAATTTTGGTGTTAAATGTGGTGGCACCTTTGTCAAAATACGTTAGTCCTTGATCCAGACTGAAATTTAATTCTGTGTCACCGTTGAGACTGGACACAACCAATGTGTTACCATCAAAATCTAAATTGTTTCCAAATCTTTCTGTGGCTTTGGGCTGTGGACTTGTTAGCGTTTGCACTGTTTGAAACACACCATTGATCTGTTTGTACAAGTATACCACTCCACCATCTGTGACAACTTGATCAGCTTTAGGACTAGACACAGCTATGAACATGCCATTGTTGCTCACAGCTATTTTGCTTGCAAATTCCGAATTGTCTTCTCCACTGTCTGGTGATGTAAGAGTTTGTGCAAATTGATATCTATTGTTGTTCAATCTATACACCACTAGTTTTTTTTGCACAGAAGAGTCCACTAGATCGTCAATGGCCACTGCAAGCACTGATCCTGAATCGTTCACATCAAAAGCAGAACCAAAAGACGTCACTGATTGTATGTTCTGTGTGCTGTCTCCTTCAATTGTGGGAAATGAGGGTGATCCTGGTATTGGTCCTGGTGGCACGAATCCCAAATAGTCAATGCCTTCGGGTTGTTCTTCCCAAAATATTGCATTGAAACTTCCAGGACCTTGTATGGTCAAACTTTTGTATATGACATCGTTGTATGCTGCCAAATCATTGGTGTAGTAAGTTTCTGTGACATCAAACAATCCTGTGTATAATGGATTCACATTCAAATGCCAGTCTGGAATACTTGCAGCCTTTTTAACAAAGTACAATCTACCAGCACTGGCTCCACCATTGGTGGAAGCTGTGCCCACATAAAGAGTTATCACATTATTGTTCTGTCTCATTTTGACAGATGTGCCCAATCCAAGAAAATTTCCTTCTGCTGATAATGCTGCAGGCTGTGCTTGCGGCACTATGAAAGATTGATACAATGTGTAGCTATTGTTGCGCTGACGCTGGTACACCATGAATATTCCTTGCTCAGTCAATCCTGAATTGTAGCCCAATCCAGCTGGTATATTGAAAGTTTGTTTATAGTCTCTGTTGGTGCGTGCTGGCACACTGGCCTGTCTGCTCACTCCATCCTGTGTGATATCTTGATACAGATAATATTCCAAACCATTTATAAAATGATATGCGCTGTTGCTGATTGGAGTTAGCACAGATGGATTATTAAACACAAACAATGAGCCCACCACTGCATCTTCCAATTCACTGCGTTGAATCACTCCCACAGTTCTATTGGGCGTGCCGATCAATGTCAAATTGACTGGCGGACCAAAGTCAGTGCCCACACTGAAGGATCCAGTTTTGTTTTTGATGTATATTTGTAATAGATTAAAACCAATCACTTTAACATAAGTGACTTCTGCTTGACTGCCTGTGGCATCATCCTGCACTGTGTCACCCACTGTGGGCACATAGAATGTTCCCAAACCATCTGGTTGTGCCAGCACTCTCAAAAATCCATTCCATACATCAATTATTTCTTTCACACCATTGAGATCCTCAAAAGGTAAATCCAAAGCAGTGGGCTCAGTCACCACAGGAGGTATTCCTGTCTGTATGGTATTGAACCAAATTCCCACTTCATCATAGGTAGCAGTGGGCAGCACATCACTCATAGATTTAGGCGCCCTCACTAAGAATCTATTGTCAAATATATCTCCTGTGTAGATGCTGTAACCAGGGATAGATTCTGTCTTGTAATAACTCAAGATGCTCAACTGACTGGCAGGTGTGATCACAGTTGGCAATATTGATTGTGCTTGTTGTGTATCCAAACTGTTGAAATACAAGAAAGCTGTGCGTGGATCACCTGCTTTGATAATGTCTCTCACCACCAGTGATTTTTTGTTGTCAGACTGTCCTGATGTGGTTCCTGGTGACGGCACATCTATTTTCCACCATCCAGCCACACTGTCGTAATCTTCCAATAACACGCGAGTATAATCACCCACTGGAGTTGGCCCTAATTTTATTTGAGCAGCATCTGTTAAATTACCTGTGACATCTTTTAAATATATGATAGATTGAGTGCCTTGAGTAAAAATATATGCCACTGTGCCGTTGGCGCTATCAGTGTTCAACACATCACCCACTGTGGGAGCAGTAATGATCAAATCTATGTTGATAATTTCATCAATTTTTTCATCAATCAAATGCGGTCCATAATAAACGCTTTGTTTATGCCCACTGCTGTGCCATTGAATGGTGTGTTGCCTGCGGGATATTCTGTGGTCAAATTGTTCCAGTACAATACCAAAGTGTCGCCCACTGCACTGCCTCTGTATTGATCTGTGGTGGCTCTGATCAAAATGTGGTCAGCACCCACGCCTGCGAATGTGTAATTGCCTGTGATCATTTGTTTGATTTCAGGATAACTGTTTGTGCCTGCATCATATTCAGCTTCACTCCAAAAACTGGTGGCACTGAATGTGGTAAAGTCCACTGAAGGGTCTTGGCCCAATACCGGATTCACCACACTCCATAATTGTTGTTTGTGCAGCACTATGTCACCCACAGCATACGATGCGCTCACATTGTACACACCTTTGTAATAGGATCGAACTTGGGAGGCTTTGGGAGCACCTACCACTATGTATTTGCCATCTGGGCTGATATCTACTGCCGCTCCAAAGTCTGCTGTGCCTGTCCATATGTTCTGTGGCACGTCTATCACTTGTCTCAGAGTGAATTGACCTCCATTGCTGCCACGCTGATACACGTACAGTCCAATATTTTTATCTGCCACCACCATCACGTTGTTGCTGTGATCCACTGCTATGCTTTGTCCATAAGAGCCGCTGCTGACAGTGTTCCAATTTGTAATATGTTGATGTTTTTGAAAAGTTTTTTTATTTTTTAACACTACCCAATCATTAAGATTGTTGTTTTCTATCCAAAATAAATCATTGTCTTTGAATCCAGCAAGTTCACTGGCTTTGCTGTTAATACTTTGAAGATTGCTCAACTTGTTGCTGATAAATTTACCTAGAAATCCAAATGAAGATCCATCGTTGGTTGTCTTCTGTGTGACGCCATTTTTTTCACAAGTGATTTTGTCCAACGCAACACTTTTCACTTTAAACAACTGTGTGGAGTCGAGTTGTGGTATGGTCACAGAAATTATGTCATTCACATTCAACGCTGCAGGCAAATCGGTGGTCACAATAACCAAATTATTTTGTTCTTCTACTACGAGCACTTTAAATTCTGTTTTGACATGTTTATAAATGTTCCAACTTTGTTGAAAAAATCCTATCCACACATATTGTCCAAATTTTAATTGTGTTGTGTCTATGGCAAGTATGTCATCATAAGATTTAAATGTAAAATCCACATCTTCTGGATCCACAAAGCCAGCTGTTTTAATATATTCTTCTGTGCTAGTTTTCACAGGAAATGGTCTGTGATTGTAATTCAATGATTGTAAATAAGTTTCATCAGATTTAACTCGCACCACAAAATCAGGATCTGATGGTGTAGGATCATCAGTCAACAACACAGGTTGCGGATTTAGTCTAAATTTTTTTTCGTCTAATAGATATTCCACTTCATCAAATGCTTGTGCTGCACCATACTGTCCAGTTCTAATTGCCCATTCTTCATAGAATTCAATACTGTCTTTGTCAGCACTTGCCAATGAGTCAAACAATTTGCTCAGTGCGTTCTTGGTGCCTTTGTCCTGTATGAATCCTTGATAAAATTTATATTGCGCCACATCATCATTGATAATGTTCTGTAAATATTCTCTCTTTTGATAACCTATCAAATGTTGTGCTAATTTTTGCTGTCCCACATCAAAATTATCTGTGTCCAAATCATAGAAGTCACCAAATTGATTGGTTTTGTATTCAAAATTTGGTCTAAGAATGCTCACAGGTCGTTGATCTAACCTAGTCCAAAATTCATCTTCAAAAATATCATTACCTTTCACATTCACATTAGCGCTGTAAAAAAATTCTTTGTGTTTGACCACATCGCTCATGGCATAATCTGTGTAAGTCTGCCATTCTTTCACAATTACTTCATCATACACAAATCCTGGCACGTCTAAAGATCCATTCCAATCACTGACCACATACCCTATGACTTTGATACGTTCTTGTCTGTATCCTGGAGCTAAATCATAAATTACATCGTTGAACACAGTGATATTGTCTATTAATACCACGTGCTCCTTTTGTATCAACGGAATTTTTACAAAATAAATTCCTTCATTGGTATTTTTTGTGTTCAATGTAAAGTCATTGCCTTGACGAACCACTTGTAGTCTTTGTTTTAATATTTTTACACCATCTGCTCTTAATACTGCATAATCATAAAAATTATCAAACACATTATCTGCCACGGTGTATTGCGTTTTTAATTTCAACGCATTGGCTGCAGGACTTAAGGCTAACACTGCTCCGGATCTCCAGTTTTGTGTGGTCCAGAATAAAAACTCTTGTGCGCTTAAACTCCAATTTTCTACAGTGTTAATTTCTTTATTAAAACTATCAAAAATAAAACCTTTGGATTCAAGATATGCAGAATATCCTAATAAAAAATCAACCACATCTTGTTCTTTAGACAATACTGTGCCGTAATCAATTGTAGAAATAGTTTTGGAAAAATTTTTACTAAACGTAGCAACAACTCCACCTTCAGTTGGCAAGGCTGGCAATCTCTGATACTTTGCATTATCAAATGCATTGCCACTGAAATGATCTATCTTCACTGCATAATATTGATCTTGAAACTGCACTATTTGCGTGGCTGAATAACGTTTGCCCACAGTCCATACAACATACTGACTGCTGACAGCACCAACTTTTTTAATTGGATCATCTGTTTTTTTCACTGGTTCTAAATAATTAAATTTAGGATAGTTGGAATCATATCCTTTGATCACAAATCCTTTAGGAAGTTTTTCAATAACTACACCACTGTATGACAGCACTTCAATCGGCGAGCTGACATTCAAATGTATGTCATAGTTTTCGTCTGGCACAAACACATTGCTTTTGTTCAATGGAGATCTACTGTCCAACAATAATTTAAATTTTTCTTTTTCCGTGAATCCTTTCACTCTAAATCCCAATTGTTGTGTGAGACTTGTCAATGATTGCTTATAATTTTGATAATTTGTTAACACATCTGTTTTAATGTAATCTGCAACGTAGTTGATTATGCCTGACGTTAAAACTAAATTTTCATCTTTTTGACTGTTAGGAAAAATTAAATCTTTTAAAGTAATTCTTTTTTCAGTCACATTGTTTATTATTTCATCAGTGATATTTTTAGAAATTCTTGATACGTCAAAATTTACGCCCATAGTGAAGGCAGGTCTATTCAATATCATTGCTTTTAACACAGCAAAAGGATAGTTGGAACTGCGTCTCCAAGCAGTCTCTACTGGTGCATGATCTCCAAATTTAAAATTTTCAGTGGACAAAGTTAAAATAAAATTTTTTGCGTAATTACTTTCCATGGGACTGAGTAAATTACCATCTTCGTCCACAGGTAGATGTGTTAATAGATCAGTGCGTTTGTATCTACTGTCATACACTAATTTTTTGCCTGGTTGTCTGATCACACCAGCCTGAAGGTCTTCCCAAAGAATCAAGTTGTCACTGGTGTAGGGTGCTGGACCATACACTTGGTTCCACCAAGTGGGCTGCTCGCTGAAGCCCAACATCTCCCAAGGATGACTGTGTGGTCTATCTGTGTCATAGGCTTGTTTGTAAACGGCTCTCCAAAATCCTGGCAATGGTTTTCCTTCGGGAGACAGCATGTGGGAGTGATTATAGGTAAAATCATTCAAACTATCATAGAAAAAATTAATTGTGTAATCTGATGCGCCTGCTAAACTATTCCATCGGATAAAATCATCTATAATTGATTGATTAATATTTTCAATTTTATATCCCTTATCTCTGTATGCTCCTGGAATAAAATCATGTATGTTTCTAATATCTTTGTTGTATTCAACTTTAATAGTATTGTAAATTCTTTTTTCTAATTCCAGTAACAAGTTATCTCGATAGTCGCCAAAAGCTACCATTAAACTGCCATCATGTCCTTGGATCATAGCTACTGGATCAATCAGTGTGTCATCTTGATATATCTTTGGTTGATATCTAGGATATAAACCTAATTTGGTTGGTGTAGGTGGCACATGATTACCTATAGTGCTTTCGTATTCAAATATTTCAACTAAATCATCAACTACTAATGCTTTTGAAATTACACAAAAATTTTCATTATTGAAACTGTAATCTATGCCATGCAACAATTGTGCACCATTCAAATACACCTGCACTGCTTTGGTGCTCAGTGTGTTCATGCTGAATATTTGACTCAAAGCAAAATATATATTGCTGTCATCGTACACTTTGTAAGATAATTTTTTTGCAGCTCCATAAGGAATCATATCACTGAAATAAAAAGGCATATTAGCGTTTTTATCAGCATTAATGTTTTGCATTATGAGATCCACATGTTCACGCACTGTGCCGCCAAAGCCAGAATTTTCAGCAGTTTGCAAAAATAATTTTTTAAATTTGTCATATTCTTTAGCAGCGTAGGCAACTGCTTTGACCACATTGGCTTGTTTTTCTGCAACATGATACAGAGCCAAATTGATTGGTGCACTGTGTTGCACAAATTGAGTGCCATACATTGTCACATCTCCCAGATCTCTTAGATTGTTAGATCCTGGATTAATTCCTACAAAAGTATCTAGATTTTCAACTATGCTGTTTGTGTGGTTGTTTACTTCACCAAAAGTGAAACTGGTAATATTAGAATTGAGAGGATTGTTTTGTAAATTGATTGGTATCTCATAATGACCCAAAGAAGTTTTTGGTTCATTGCAGTGTGTTTTGAAAACTATTGATTGATTTTCTTGCAATTTTTTTACCAATCGAACATACAGCACATTATTGTTTGTAAAAGTGGTAAATTGACTGGATTGTAATAATTGACCATCCACATAGACTTTAAGAATTAAATTTTGAATCAACCCACTGTGTGCATACTGATCAATGGCAAAATCGTTGCTTTGTTCTTGACCAAAGTATTGTCTTATCACCATCTGCCTGCTGTTACTTGCAGCTTTGATCCAACCATGTGTGTATTTTTTTGATGTTCTTGAGCTGTATTTTTTTAAATATCCCACATCTGTGTTTTTTTGTATCAATGTGTCACCTTGTTGATAGGTGAAAGAATCCGTTAAAAGATTAAAATCATACACTATGTCACCCACATTATTGACATTTCTATATGATAGCGGAAAACCTAGTTCTGAGTCATTAACACCTGTGCCAATTCTATAGCTAAAAACTTTATTGCCTAAAAAATTTGTACTGAAATATTTTTGTGTGTCACTAAAACTCGATCCTGTACTATCACATAGATCAAACAATGGTGCTTGATTATTTGAAATTTTTGATTGTGCTGTTTTCCAAGATTGTCCATCAAAATAAAACATTTTACTTTGATTGACTTCACCATTAAGGATTAATACCACTTCATTTTCCAAAGGTTGACAATCAGTGGGTTCAGTCAATGCAATTTGTTTATTGGTGGGATCACCGTCTCCGCCAAAGTTTATAATGTTAACTTGAAATATTTTGTTTTTGACCAGTACATCTGTGTCTGCAGTCACCAGTATTCTCATGCCGTCCACTAGGTCCACGCCATCCACATTGTAGCCTGTGGCTCCTTCTATGTCGGAAAACACATCAGTGGTGAATGTATCCACCACATCCACACTCTGTTTGGCAAATGTACCAAACTGATACAATTTTAAACCAGCATCAAACTCTATGATGGGTCGTTTGGCTCTCAATGTTTCATCCACATCCAATGATACTCCATTGTAGTTGGCCACCGCTTGCAGCACTGATTTGTGTGTCCATTTGTTGGCTCTACTCCATGGATTTTTATCCAAAGAATTTTTTTTAATAACAATGTAATCTTTCACATCAGCAGCAGTGTCGTCAATATCATAAGTGGCTCTGTCAAATCCTTCTGCATCATCAAATGTTTCTAAATTTTCATCTGCAATGTCGTTGGGCACTGCTAGATCTTGCTCATTGACCAACTCAATAGCCGTACCAACTCCTTCCACATACCAATCATGCTGTGCATATTTTACAGGAGTAACATTGCCTTTGAAATTTACTTTCATACCGTTGGAAAGTGCAATACCATTGTTTAGAGTGAAATTTTTCTTGCCTATGATCTCTTTTTCCACATCTATTTCACTGTTTTCTTCAATGTTGGCCACTTTTATCAATCCATGTGCATTGATATCATTAGCAGCCACATAATATAAAGTGTCGGGTGTGTTTTGATCCACCACAAAAGTTATCACTCCCTGCTCTATGTTTTGATCACTTACACCGTTGGGAGATTCAGCAAATAAAAAATCTTCATCCAAAGTTCTTGCAGTTTTAATAGTGAATGGCAAGCCTGGAGTGTTGATATCAAAACGATAAGTTATGCCTCTGTACAATGTGATGGTGGCATTAACTGTTTGACCATCTGGTGTTAAAAGATAGGCCACATTGTCCTGATTATCACTCAGCGTGACTGTGTAGGTGCTCTGTACCTGCTGCTGCAATCCTGTGATGGTGATGGGATCGGGACCATAGGTCAGCCAATAGTACTCTCTAAAATTTACAAATTTGTCCCAGTCAATGTTGGGATTCCAACTGTAGTACTCCTGTGCATTTAACACGCTGTGGTTGTCCACAACACCACCCAAACTTTTGATTTGATTGATGTAGTCCACATAGTCTTTGTAGAATGTCACGTTGTTGAGATTGTCTCTGCGAACCACTACTGGTTCTAATTGATAATTTTGTCGATCATCATTGACTTCTTGCACATAACTGTCATTGGGCACAAATGCTTTGGCTGTTTTTCTGCCATAGAAAGCACTGATTTTTTCCACTGTGCCTGGATTCAACAGTTGATCCAGTGTGCTGTATAGAAATTTATTGTTGGTAGGAGTTCTAAAAAATCTTGGCAACAAATTGCTGGATTTTCGTTTGCTGGAATTTTCAGATGCTGTTGGTAGAGTAGATTCTTCTTGATTGTTATCGTAAGCCATTAATAACTCCCGCTGGAAGAACTGCCACCGGAAGAACTGCTAATGCCACTGGTGATACCTGTGTTGATTGTGTTGGTAGCAGTGACCACCGAACCACTAGCTCTCAATTTGGAAGCGGTCAAAGCATCAATTATTTCAACGTCCTGTACAGTTGCTCCACTGATAAAAATTTCATCACTTTCAGATTTAATTTCATACAAGCTGCCAAATGTTTGCACTGTTTGATCTGGCACTATTACAAAAGTCACAATGTCCGGAGCCAGTTGAGTCATCACATAGGTGCTCAGTTCTGAAAAATAAAAAGTATCACCAAAATCCCAATTTTCTAAATTGAAATATTGATTGATGGCTTGAATCACACGCACCTTGATGTCGTCATTATTTGTGACTTCATTAATATTTTTAACCACTTTGAATGTGGCTTGGAATTTAGATTCAGATTTGTCACCAAATAAAACTTTATATCTCACTGGATGATATATCACCTCATCACTGATGGATTTAATAAGATTAATTTGTTGACCAAAGTTTTTGTACATAGAATCTGAACTCAAAGGCAAGGGTTGATTTTCCACAGTGCCGTCCAACCATGATCTAAAATTAGCATCATATGATCTTGTTAGTAAAAAAACATCAATGATATTGGTTACACTGGGATCTATCCTGCTGGAACTGTCTGCACTGTGTAGATATTGAAATTTAAGGCTTGCTCTGCCCAAATGAGCTTTGTAATCTCCTGTGACTTCAAGAGTTTGGTTGCTAATGAATAACTTTTTAAATACTCCAGTCACTGAATTATAAAACACTGTGTCAACATCATATGCACTGAAAGCACCTATTTGATTGTCATTGGTTATTACTGTGATGTTTTCCAAATCAGCTGACACATAATTAAAGTCGTCAACTCCTGATGTGGTTATTTTTTTCTGAAATATATAATTATTGGACAACACTAAATCTTTGAAAGCATCGGGATTATCCATTAATCCGTCATCGTTGGAATCAAATTGAGCAACTTCAATTTTTTTACTGTCCACATAACCTTGCGTATCTCTATATTCTTGTAAAATTTGCCAATCAACATTGTTTTGCATGGGGGTAAGAATGCCTGGAGCTGTGTTAATAGATAGCACAGAAATTTTATCTTTCACTACCTTACCGCTGTTGGCCACATAGTCTTTATTGTTTTTGTCATAGAAAAACCGAATTTCTTGATCGCTTTCAAACACATATCTTAAACCTCTGTAAGTTACTGTGTACAGTTCTGTGTCTGTGGTGAACAATATTAACCAACTGGCGTCTTGCTGTTGATTAGAGTTGTCACCAGTTTTACCTGTGCTGAAATTTCCAAATATATTTAAATTTGTTTCATCAATCACTGCCCAATCTCTCACAGCAGTGTTGTATCTCAAACCAAACACACTGTTGGAGAATATTTTGTCCAACATTTGCAATTTGATGTCGTTGGATAAAACTTTTGAAAATTTTGCTATAATCTGTGTGAGAATAGCGCCTGTGGGGATAATCTCACTCAATATGATAGGTCCTGTGGTGTCTGGTTGAACCACTGTGCCATTATCGATCACTCTGATCACTGTGGCCCATCTTGTTGTGCTGTCGCCCAATGCATTAGGTGTGCCTAATTTCAACTCACCTTTGCTGTTGAAGCAAAATCCAGAAGGTGCTACAAATTTACACTGTGACTGTGTTTCCAAATATTTTAATACACTTTGTGTAAAACTGCCCACTTCTATTTTATTATTGTCCACATCCTGCAAACATCCTGTGGAAATGTTGCTGCTGGCACTGCTTTGATACCAATAGTAGGCCACATCTGTGGTTAGTATCAAAGGAAAATTATCTTGATAAAAATTAAAAAGTTTTTTTTCAGATATGAGAGGTTCAATCACATTATTGATCACCCCTTCTACGTCTGTTCTACTGACATAATTGAAAGTGATACCGTTGTCCGCTCGTTCTTTGTAGAGTATTCCATCATTGCCGTATATATTAGTGCTGCTGTATTTGCTGGTAGCATCCAACAAATCAAAATATCTTGAAATTCCACTGCTGGTTCTGTTGATTGATTTCACCTTGATTATTTCTTGATTGGCAGACAATGGAGCAACATTATAATCTTCGCCTGTGATCATTCTATTCTGTGTGTAATATGTGGCTGGTGCATTGGATCTTATGGACGCTGATGTTTCTGAATTGCTTGCGTTATCAATAGTGTACTGCAATGACATGGTAATTGTGAGTATTTCATTTTTGCCTGAAGCACTCACATAAGGCACTTGAATTTCTATGTTGGTCATGTCAGCTGGTACAATTTTGAACTGTCTATTATCGCTCACTCTGTAATATATTCTAAATGCACCTTTGGGTAAATTGCCGAATGTGCCATCAGCAAACTGTAGATTTATTCTGTCTTCGGTTCTGGTGATCACACTGTAGATATTTCTGATAGACTTGGCAGTGCTGTTGTAGATAACATTGTTGCCTTCAGTGGCACTCACTTTGGTCCATAATTCTTGCTCCACTTGATTATTGTTGAGAGAATATAACCACACATCAGTTTGATTAATGTTGTCAGTGTCAATGGACACTATTTGATTGGGTGTGGCCAATGGCACTGTAAAATCGCCTTGTTGTAATACACCCTGTCTAAAATGAAAAAAGAAACCTGTGTTGCTGCTGGCATATCCTTTGCCATCATCTTTGTATAGGCATGATAATCTGTTTGTGGGCAATGGTGCTAATTCTTCAACAGAGCCTGTATTGACATCTATGGATACCACTTCAAATTGTGTGTTTCTACCGTCGATGTTTTTGGAAAAAGTAAACACTGGTATTTCTTGCAAATTAGAATTGAGTTGATACTGCTCCACTGGAATTCCATCCACTGTGTCTTTTTTATTGGGACGACCTATTTTGGTGTTGACTGGCAGTGCAGCATTCATTACTTTAACAAATTGTTCGTACCAATCTGCATTGCTGGAGTCGTTCCATATGATGGTTTGATTGCTGAGATTCACATTGTTGCTGTCAATGATTCCTTCTGTGGTAGAAATTGATTGTATTTTTAAAAGACCGTTGGCGCATTGATTGCGTTTGGCATTGTAGCTCAACAATCTAGCCAGTCTCAGCACAGATTCTCTGCGCTCGGCCAGCTCAATAAAATTCTCTCTGGCATTCAAATCAATTCTAAAAGCAATGTTTTGTCCCAAGAAAGCAATCAAATCAATCAAGGCCAGATACTCACTGCTTTCCAAATAATCGTTGAAATCTTCTGGATAGTTCTGACGCAGATAGTTGATCATGGATCTGCGTAGATTATCAAAATCATAGCTGGTAAAGTCAGCGTTTCTAAAGCTCTGATAGACCTTTCTCCAGTCTTCTGCCAGCAATAATCTATTCAATCTATCTGTGGATGACATATATCTCCGTTGTATGAAGTTATTTATTAGGTTTGATTAAATGCTCTGTTAATTCTAACTGATTAACCCCAGCTTTTCATCAAATTTTAGACGCAAACTTTCGGAAATATTATAGGTAAGATAGGTGAGATCGCATTGTATTTGTATGCCGCTTTCATAGGTGTCCACAGTGACTCCTTCCACCTGCACTCTAGGGTCATAATTCACAATTGCTGTGACATTGTCAATGATCTGTTGTTTCATGCTTTCTGTGAGTGGTTCAAACAAACTGTCCCAAATAATGGTGCCAAATTCAGGATTTTCTAATTTTTCACCCTGACGTATGTGAAAATGATTGAGCAGATCCTGTCTTATCAATGCAATATCATACAGATTGAAGCTGTTGGCATTGGGATCCACTGTGCTGATGCCTCTGTAAGCTCTGGGTCCAGATGCTTGAGTGAATGCTTTTTTAGATTTAATCACTATGTCTTTGTATAATTTTTTTTCCTGTGCGCTCATATAGATATTTATGTGTGTTTTCTTACATGGTTTATTGATGCAATTTGTTTTTTGATCCAATCGTAAGTGTGTTTAAGCCCAGTCTCTAAATCTTCATTTGGCTTCCAACCAGTGTGTTGTGCTATAAATTTATTATGGCTGGTTCTGGCCATCACTCCTGTTGGTCCTGGAACGTTTTTAACATTGACATTCTTGCCAACTATGTTGCCAATGAGGAGCGCTAGATTGTTTATGCTGATCATTCTTTCACTGCCAAGGTTGAGTGGAAATTCACAATCACTGTGCATGATTTTGTGGATGCCTTGTATGCATTCATCGATATAGAGAAAACTGCGTGTTTGCTGTCCAGATCCCCAAACCTCAATCGTGCCATCTTCTTCACACAGTGCTATTTTTCTACACAAAGCAGCTGGAGCTTTTTCTTTTCCATTGTTCCAAGACCCCAATGGTCCAAAAATATTATGAAACCTTGCTATTCTCACGTGAATGTTGTAATTTTTAGCAAATGAAAGTAAAAGTCTTTCGCTGAATAGTTTTTCCCAACCGTATTCACTGTCTGGATCAGCAGGATATGCACTGTCTTCACTTAATAAAATATTGTCTGCATCTTTTTGATTGTGTGCAGGATAGATGCACGCACTGGAGCTATAAAAAATTCTTTTCACGTCTTTCTTGTGCATTGCACGAATGATGTTAAGATTTATTGTTGCAGAGTTATACATGATGTCAGCGTCATTTTTACCAGTGAAAATATAACCAGCCCCACCCATATCAGCTGCCAGTTGGTAAACCTCTTGCAAATCAGAAGATATCAATTGCTCCACTGCGAATTGATTTCTTAGATCTAGGATGTGAAATTCGTCAGCATCTGTATTGCTGTATTCGGGATATTTTAGATCCACACCAACCACATAGTGTCCTTGTTTTTTTAGACTGGTAACTAAATGAGTTCCTATAAACCCACCTGCGCCGCACACTAATATTTTTGGCATAAATTTTTGATTGTATAAAAAAATTTTTTTAATTTAAGAATAATGTTTTTATGTGCTCATATTAATATTTATTAACCTTGCGGGAAGGTTTTGTTAGAAGCAGTGATTATTTTTGCTGAGTAGGGTGCACCATCATCTATCAGATCACCCAGTCTGGCCACCATCTGTGCCTTGTGTCCTATGAATACCTTGGCTGTGGCAGTGATTATGTAGGCTGTGTGCCCGCAATCAGTTTCTATTTCATCACCCAATGTGGCTGCCAGTCTGTTGCCATCACACACCACTTTGCTGGATCCTGTGATGATGGTGCCTCCAGTGTCCAGTGGAGCCAAATGACTGGGGTGAGAGCAGGTGCCTTCTGTTCTGTCTCCAATGCGTGCAATGCCTCTGGCCATAGATTATTATATGTTGATTCCTAATCCAGAAAATTGAGACAGCATGTTGTTTTTCATTTCGGTAGCTGCTGACTCAATTGCACCTTGATTAGCAGTGAATTGGGTAGCTGCAGATTCAGCCATATTTTTAGCAGCATCCAACAGGCCCATCACTTGTGGTTCAAGACTGGGAATGGTTTGAGTTTCAATTTGTGTTTTGATTGCATCAAATGCAGGTACTAAGTTGTCTCCTAGAGATTGCAACTGATTTTGTATGCCTTTGCAACTGCCTGCAGAAACAGTTTGCACTGCTGCGCTCAATGAAGGTATCAATGCCTCCACAGACGCTTCAAGATCTCCTACCTTTGCTGTGATCTGCGATGTGATGCCTGCAGCAGTGGCACCAAAACTAGACATTGAAGCAGTGAGACTGGATTGGAAATTAGCCAATGCAGGTGGTAGGCTTGGCAAAGACGGAATCAACCCATCTATGCCAGGCAAACCTGGCACTGCAGGAAATCCTCCTGGAAGGTTTTGTAAACTAGGTATGGATGGCACACCAGGCAACGCTGGCACGCCTTGAAATCCACCTCCTGCAAAATACCCCTCGAACATTTTTTCAGCTTGATCCAACAGTGGCGTAATATCTGCCTCCAATGAACTTTTAAGTGCTGCAACATTGCCAGCAATCTTAGGAATAGTTTCTTGAATTTTTTTTTCAGCTTCTTTGGCCAATGCAATGGCATCACCACCCACTGTGGCACCAAGAGCGCCACAAATATCGCAAGCATCACTGCCCACATTCAACAGATCTGTGGCTGCTGTGGTGGCTGCCTCTATGCTGTCTGTGATGGATGCTGGAATAGTAAAATATGGCATAAAATTATTTATTTTTTAAATGTGTCAGGTATGCCTGACAAGGTTGAGTTGGGTATCTGCTCAATGGTGGTACGATCAGTGCGTGATGTTTTCACATTGTCAGGGTTTAAATTTTCATGGTGTGGCCATGGTTCATGCTGAGGCACACGTTTCATTATGTTGCCGCTGCTTTCACCAGGATTGGTGTGTGTGCTCAGCGGAGTTGGCTCTGTCTTCACTGCTTTGTTGTTGTTGAGATTGATCACACCACCTGTGTCTAGATTGATGTTGCCATCTGCATAGTGATTGGTGCTGCCCACGGATATGGTTTGATTGGCTGCCACTGTGATGGTTTGATTGCTGCCCACTGTGATTCTATGACTGCCCAATGTTTCTTCCGTGATGCTGCTCATGGCCTTCATGTTGATACTGCGACCTGCTTCGATGTTGACATCTCGATCCGCTTTGAAATTAAAATCTGTTTGAGTGTGTATGCTCACACTGTCCTGTGCAAATATGTCCAATTTGCCGTTGGCTGTCATCTCTATCCATGTGGTGCCTTTGGCATTGCCAATGTAGATTAAATCTTCTGAATTGTGCATCAATATTTGATGGCCTGTGCGTGTTCTTATGCGCACCAATTCATTGTGAGGTATGGTTTCATCTGCTGGAGTCACTATGTCTGTGGTTTTATTCACATATTCTGAAGGTCCAGTGGCTGCTGATGTTTTGCGTAAAAATTTATCATCACCATCATCCATCACAATACTGCTGCCACCCAATCTGGAATGATATCTGCCACCTTTGCCTCTAGCATTGCCGCGTTTATCCAATGGACCTGGAGTGCTGACTCCAAACACACTGCTGGGCGCTTCACGTCTGGCACTGGTGGTGGTTAATCCTCTGATTTCATCTGTTAATAGTCCTTGATTTTGCAAAACATTTTTAAAATCAGTGTTAATAGGTTTTAAATTTTTTGTAGCATCTAATAAATTTAAACTGTTGATCAACAATTCTTTGTTGTATTCGCCCACTGGCAATTTCTTACCAATGTTTGTGATATTACCTATGGTGTCAGTGAAAGTGGTTGCAGGTCGGCCATCAGGAATCATAAAATTTTGATTTTCTGCCTGCACACAACCAATCCAATAGCCTTTGTTGATGTTGCCTTCCACAAATATCACCAGCACTATGTTGCCGATGTCTGGCGGAATAAACCACATGCCGTAACTCTGTTGACTGCTGACATAGTCGTTGTTCTTGGTCACTCCGGCATAGTTGGTCACACCATAGAAAGGATTGAGATATTCCACCTGCACACGTTGATTGGCTTCCAATGAGTCCATGCCAGGATCCACAGATCTCAACAACTCCACCTCCAGTGTGCCCATGTATTTGCCATCCAGGTGACTGGTGATTCTGGCTTCGTAAGGGCCCGAGTCTTTGATTGAGCCTTGCTGATTGGGGTTGCTTCTGCGATCAATTGAAAACATTATGCTCCTGTCCCATCATCATAGATTGGTTGGCCCAAAGCAGTGGTGCTGGTGGCTTTGCCTGTGACTTCTTGATTTGGCACTCTCACCAGTTGCAATGTCTGCACAAAGGTTCCATTCTGGAAAGCATTGTCCACTTGATTTACTCGGTACACTCCGCTGAATTCATCCAACTGAACAAAATTTTTATTAAGAGAGTTGGCTGTGCCTTTGAACACCATGTTGCCACTGGACACATAATCTATGGGAGTTTTGAAATTCACCACACAATATATTCCGGCAAAAGTGGGTTCAGCACTGCCATCATTGTTTATAAATTTTTTTTCTCCTGTGCGTGGATCTTTGCCCACACTGGCGTAATAGTTACCCAATCCACTGTCGGCTAAAAAATATGGATCCCCCAACAGTTCTAAATTGGTATTGGTCAAACTGATGCTACCAGTCATAATCATGTCGTGAAATTCCAAAGTCTGTCTTTGTTCTGTGGTTAGTTCGCCCAATGCTTCATAATTTTTTCTGCGAGGACTGGCAAAAAAATTAGCAGTGATTTTGCCTGTACCCACGTTCTGTGCTGCAGTCTCACCTGCGCTGTTGTCTACGTCTGCAGTATCGTTTCCTTCGTTTTTTGTTTTTTTATTGGGATCTTGTTTGGAATTGGCTTTATCACTCGGTAACAGTTGCTGGTAACTGGCTTGAATTTTGATGTCAAACTTCAACACATCTAAATTTTTTCCAGTAAAAAGATAATCATATTCTTTAATCACAAATTTATTAAAATTGTCTGTTTGAGTTTTTCTGTTTATTTTTGCAAACAGTGATTCATGCACTTTGTGTTCTATCACATCAAACACCATCAGCAATGGATATGTGCCGTTTTGTTCCACAATTTTCTCGTCATTTATGTAAAAACATCTAGGCACTATTTTGAACCACGTTTTGAAGCCATTTGCGTCACTGGGCTGAAACAGACGGTCACCATAATCACTCAGCAATATCACGTTTGTGATGATTGATTCCACATTTGTGCCCTGTTTGAAAGTGAGATTTGGAACTTGGCCTTTGATTGTAAATTTTGATAGTTTTGTGAATTTATCATAGAATTTTTGATCGTCTTCGCTGCCTACATTTTTATTCTGTTGTTTGGTAAGGTTTATTTTTGAACTTCCAATGCTGTTAAGAGTGTTTTTGAATTGCACATAACTGGTGATACTGGGCGTGCTAATAACTTGTGCTCCGGTGCCAATCACAGCGCTTCTTTGAGCATCTGGATCGAATGTGGTTCCCGATTCCGCTTCTTGGTATCCGGTTCTTTGACTGAGTTTTTCTTGTTCTTCTTGAATTGGAAAGTTTATTATGATGTCATTTATTTCTTCCAAAGTTTTATTATCTTTATTTTTTGCTTTTCTATTTTTGTTCAATTCATGCTGTAGAGCTATTTGCAACATTTCTTGCACCGTGTAGCCTTCAATCCTGATGTCTTTGGGTATGCTTTGATTACTTGTCTGCATTGCAAGATCACTGATGGGTACAGCCTGAATCTGATACTGTGCTCCGGCCTGATCAGCAGTGAAATCTATATTTGAAATTTTAATAGGAAATATTCGTTTGGTAGTGTTGCCCAAAACATCCTTGACTGATTCGGTTTTGTTTTGCAACGTGTGTCCCACAAATTCAATGATCAAACACCAAGGAGCTTGTATCCAGTTTTTAAAACCTGCTTTTAGTCCAGACTGTCTTAATGTTTCCACAAACGTGCCCATGCTGTAGGGTTCATACACAGTAAATTCTAATTTTGTAATATTGCTTTGCCCTTTTTGGTTAGGTCCTATTATTGTGTTAACATTCACATTGCCCATGAAATATTCGCGTGCAGTTCTTGTGTTGGAATTGCCACCATTAAAATCCAGATCATAGGGTGTGAGAAATTTTGATTGCCCAGACCCACCGCTCCTCAGTATGATCACTTCTGGTGGCTTTTGACGCAGTCTAGCAGGAAAATTAATCTCTTCCAAAGTAAGACATGCCAAAGTAAAAATACAGTTGAATGAATTGTATTGATGCAAAGGGTTTGGCACTTTGTTGGGAAACAATTCTCCCACATCCACTGTGGCTGTGTCTGACTCAAAAGTGTCTCTTTGATAAAAATTGGGATCGCGAGCCGCAGCATCTCTTTGAGAGTCTGTGGTAATATTCACTCTGATGTCAGTAGATGTGTTAGGAGCCATTGGTTAGATTCCTAAGGCTTGTCGTAATTTGGGTCCTTGTGGAAGATAAATTTTTATGCCTGCCACCAAATCATACACAGGATCTTTGATCACATCCATATTTCTTTGTGCAAACACCCACCATAGTTTTGTGTTGTTGTACAAGTCATATGCTAATAAATCTGGTCTATGAGTGTATTGTGGTTCCACAGTGTACAACACATCATCTGCAGTGGCTGGAATGGGTCTGATACTGAGCAAATCTAAATATTGATCATTCACTGTTTGTGTGCGGGCAAAAGGACTGTATGATTGATATTGAGCCATTAGATGAATCCTCCTTCGCCTTGCACATATTTGCCATTGACAAAATTATTCATATTGAACTGAGACACAGCAGTTCTGCTGTACTGAGGTTTGACCTGCACAGTGATCAAACTTTGTGAAGGAGCCCAAGCATAACTTTGATACGTGCCAGCATCAAAATCTCCTTGTGCCTCTGCAAATAATCCAGTTTGAATGTAGTCTACTTCCGCTGACAAGTCTATGTTAAAACTTTGTATGATCACCGGCACATTTTTGAAAACAAAATCTCCATAACCATTCAACAGTACCACTGGTGGTGGTGATCCTGCATCAGAACTGCCTTCGCCATAACGCATTTTGGTGGCACTTCTAAGATAGTGAACACAGGAAACCCAATATTCTGCTTCCACTGAATTTTGCACGTAGAAATCACCGTTGATCTGAATATTATCCACTGTGCTGTAATTGAATGAACTAAAAGTATAATTGGTGTGTGCAGGATTATTATCAGTGTATTGTGCTGTGTGCGACATGAGTATGCTTGGCGTGAAAGGAAATGTAAATCCTCCAGTTTTCATCACAGGCAGCATCAATCTACTGTCTTTGAATGAAGTAGGAATGCTTAATTTGACTCTCCAATCTTTTTCGCCTGGTTTAGTCAGTGCTGTGGCTTGTGTCAAAGTTTTGGTAGCACCTATGCCATCTTTGGGCAGAAATTTACCCCTCACATCACTCATGTTGAATTGGCTGCTGATGACTTTGGCTGCTCCAGCGCCTATTACCGCTGCTGTGGCTGCACCCAGTGTTTTTTTTATGAATTCCGCCATATGTCAAATATATCAAGTATTTATTGACAAAATTAACTGCGTAGTTTATACTGAAGGCTAATTACAAAGGAATTCAATGAAAAAAATCAACTATCTAAACAACAAAGATCTGTTGGAAGAGATACACAAATCCAAGAACAGCTATTGCAGCTACACCAAAGACGAGCATCACAGATACGATGCCATTGTGTCATCCTTGGAACGCATCAATGTGAGAACCATAGCAGAAGCCAAACGTGCCAGAGCCAAACGATTAGCGCAGGAAGAGTTTGAAAAACGCAAAGCAGTGAATCCCAAAGTTAAATTGTCTGAGTGCGAAGTGGATTACAAAAAAATTAAAAAAGAAGACTTGGTGTTTAGAGTCATGACCTATGATCACATACCCAATGAACCAGGTCGTAAAAAAAATCCCAAGAGTTCCGCAGACTCCAAAATCAAAGTGAACTTTCCAGCTTTCCAACATTGGAAGTATGACGAGAAAGACCATCTTTCATGTGTGGGCAAAAGTCACTGGGAAGGTGGCATGCACAATGGCAAGTTTACTAAAGAGGGCGGCAAGCCCACAAACAAACTGGCCATGATGTGGATGAAACTGTGTGAGCGCTATGCCACCCGAGGCAATGTGAGAGGTTACACTTATAATGATGAGATGCAAGGACAAGCCATACTGCAGTTGACTCAGATTGGTTTGCAATTTGATGAATCAAAGTCTAACAATCCATTTGCTTACTACACAGCAGCCGTGACCAATTCATTTGTGAGAATCATCAATATCGAAAAAAGAAATCAAAATATCAGAGATGACATTCTGGAAATGAATGACATGATGCCCAGTCACACACGTCAAAACGCAGAAGCATATCAAAATGCTGTGGACCGGGAATTCAAAAAGAAAATTTAACTTATTGACTTTATTCAATTTTTTGTTTACAATGAAGTCTTGGAAATTTATATTTGATGTTTAAAAAAGCAGCAGTCTTTACTGACATACATTTTGGCTTGAAGAGCAACAGCATGATTCACAATCAAGATTGTGAAGAATTCGTGGATTGGTTCATAGAACAAGCCAAACAAAACAATTGCGAAACAGGCATATTCTGTGGTGACTGGCATCACAATAGAAATTCATTAAATTTGATGACCATGGATGTTTCCATCAAATGTTTGGAAAAACTGGGCAAAGCATTTGAAAAATTTTATTTCTTTCCTGGCAATCACGATCTGTACTACAAGGACAAGCGTGATATTCACTCAGTGGAGTTTGCAAGATTCATTCCAGGAATCACTGTGATCACAGAAACCACCACCATAGATGATGTGACTTTGGTGCCTTGGTTGGTGGGAGATGAATACAAACAGATCAAAAAAATCAAAAGCAGATACATGTTTGGTCATTTTGAATTGCCACACTTTTTAATGAACGCCATGATAGAAATGCCAGACACTGGATTGATACAAGCAGTGGATTTTGTGCATCCAGAATATGTGTTCACAGGACATTTTCACAAGAGACAAACAGCAAGAAACATACATTACATTGGCAATCCTATGCCACACAACTATGCAGATGTGAATGATGATCAGCGTGGTATGATGATCATGGAACATGGTGGCACTCCCAGATACATCAATTGGTACAATTGTCCAAGATATTTGAAAGTCAATCTGAGTCAATTATTAAATGATGCAAAGAATATCATACTGCCCAAGATGCACTTGCAAGTCACATTGGACATAGACATCAGCTATGAAGAAGCCAGTTTTATCAAAGAAACTTTTATAAAAGATTACAACTGCAGAGAAATTGTGCTGATTCCTGGCAAAAAAGATGATGAAATGACCAGCACACTGGATATCACACGTTTTGAATCTGTGGATGAAATTGTCAGCAAAGAAATCAATGCCATAGAATCCGACAGCTACAACAAAAACACACTGCTGGAAATTTACAGAGATCTACAATGATAAAAATTAAGAGTCTAACAGTTAAAAATTTCATGAGTGTGGGCAATCAGACCCAAGGAGTGATGCTGGACAAACAAAGACTCACATTGGTGTTGGGTGAAAACTTGGATCAAGGTGGAGATGATGCAGGCAGCAGAAACGGCACTGGTAAAACCACACTGATCAATGCACTGAGTTATGGACTGTTTGGTGAAGCATTAACAAAAATACGCAGAGAGAATTTGGTCAACAAGACCAACAACAAAAACATGTTGGTCACACTGACTTTTGAAAAGGATGGTGTGAAATATCGCATTGAAAGAGGCAGACGCCCCAACACTCTAAGATATTTTATCAATGACAGTGAACAAGAGATCACTGATGAGAGCCAAGGAGACAGCAGAATGACTCAGGCTGCTATCAATCACATGTTGGGATTATCACATGCCATGTTCAAACACATATTGGCATTGAACACATACACAGAACCGTTCTTGAGCATGAGTGCCAATGATCAAAAAGACATCATAGAACAGTTGTTGGGCATCACACTGCTGAGCGAAAAAGCAGAACTGTTGAAAGATCGCATCAGAGTCAGCAAAGAAGACATGGCCATGGAAAATGCACGTTTGGAAGGTCTCAAAATGAGCAATGAAAAGATCAAAGAAACCATCAACTCATTGAGCAACAAAGAAAAAATTTGGAACACACAAAAGAATTTGGACATTGAAAAACTGAATAAATCCATCAAGGAACTGGAGTCTGTGGACATTGATCAAGAGTTGGCCACACATCAACAGTTGGAAGAATGGACCAAATTCAGCAATGAACTGAAACAATTACAAAAAGATAAGAGCAGTTTGGAAATGACGCTGCTGCAGGCAGACAAAACAGTTAATAAAGTGGGCAATGATCTGGATAAACTGTATGACAAAGCCACTTGTTATGCCTGTGGTCAGGAATTACACAATGATAAATTTTGTGAAATACAACGCAAGTTGGAAGAAGAATATGGTGAAGCAGTCAACTACAATCAAAGCATACAGTCTGAAATAGCAGTGATAGATGAAGCCATCAAACTCATGGGCACACAAGACACACGTCCAGACACATACTATGACACTGTCAAAGAAGCATATGAGCACAGACAACATCTGGAAACTTATAAATCCACACTAAAAAACAAACAAGCAGAACAAAATCCTTATGTGGATCAAATCACAGAACTCAGCACAGAAGCATTGCAAGAACTGGACTGGAGTGAAGTGAATCGTTTGCAAACGCTCAAAGATCATCAAGAATTTTTGTTAAAACTGTTGACCAACAAGGACAGTTTTATCAGAAAGAAGATCATAGATCAGAATTTGGCTTTCTTAAACAACAGGCTCACACACTATCTCACAGCATTGGGCTTGCCGCACACAGTGACATTCAAAAACGATTTGAGTGTGCAGATTACCATGTTGGGCCAAGAACTTGACTTTGACAATCTCAGCAGAGGTGAGCGCAATAGATTGATATTGGGATTGAGCTTTGCATTCAGAGATGTGTGGGAAAGTTTGTATCAAGAGATCAATCTGTTGTTCATAGATGAATTGATTGATTCTGGATTGGACACAGCGGGTGTGGAATCATCCATTGCCATACTGAAACGCATGAGTAGAGAGCGTGGCAAGAGCATATATCTGATCAGCCACAGAGATGAACTAATGGGTAGGGTCAACAACACACTCAAAGTGATCAAAGAAAATGGATTCACTTCCTACAGCAATTCAACTGAATTTCACGAGATATAGGAGCACACATGGACGACACACATGATTTATTGACCAAGGCCTACATGAACTACTTCAAATACAATGAAAAGTTTGCCAAAAGACCCAGCCGACAGAGCAAAATACAGGCCCGAAAATGGTTGAGTGAAATACGCAAACTGGGTCGCACACGCCGAGCAGAAATTGTGCGTGAATACAAACAGCACAAAGAGAAGAATCGCAGCCAGTAGCACGGCGCAGCCGCTGCGGTAGACACTATAGTTTGTACGAAGTACAAAACTGCGGCGCAAAAATTTTGTGTGCCTTTTGGTTACCAAAACTTTTCAATCACTGCCAAAATATCACAAAGATCCAAGACTCTGCTGGATGAAATCTCACTGATGTAAGTAATGGCATGTCATGGATGTATCAAGGTCAACCCATAGATTCTCTGCCGATGGGCACTGAAGGATTTGTGTATCTCATCACCAATCTTCAAACAGGTCGCAAGTACGTGGGCAAGAAATTGGCCCAGTTCAAAAAATCACGACCACCACTCAAAGGCCGAGTGAACCGACGCAGAAGCCGGGTGGAGAGTGACTGGAAAGACTACTGGGGCAGCAATGAACAGTTGTTGCAGGATGTGCAGCGTTTGGGAATGGATCAATTCACTCGAGAAATATTGTACATCTGTCGCAGCCGAGGCGTGATGGGCTATTTGGAGGCTTTGGAACAGTTTGAACGCAGAGTGTTGGAATCAGATGAATACTACAATGGCATCATCAATGTGAGAATAGGCGGCAGCAATCTGCTGCGAGAAGAATTAAAAAGGCTCAAGGCAAAACCATAGCAACACTGGTGATCGTGAGATCCAGGAAATGCACCCGCAAGGGAAAGTGAATCCTGAGTTGCACTGTAGGCAAAAAGGATGGTGCTCTGTGAAAAAGACACAACACCCACACAGATCAGTGGCTTGAACCGCTGATCCCGTGTTCCGTAGCAATGAAGTCAGCCTGAGGGGGTATAGGGCTACCGCCCCGTGTAGTGATGGCTGTTCAAGATGGCGTGCTCATCTCGTATGACGTCACCACTTCTCCCTGTTCTGGGAGAAGTATGGATCCGCTATCTGTATGAGCGAGCAGTTGCTTCGCAACTTGATTGATTCAAACAGTGAGAGCGCAGCGATCACTTGGACGAACTGGTTCGTCCACTACTTGTGTTTGGGATCGCGAGGTCTACGTTGTTTTTTCATCTGATCTTGTTCGTCACCGTGCCAAATGTGCCAGGCCATGCCTATGATCAACAGCAGTGTGGCAATGTTCAATATGGTGGTTATCATGAGATTGTCTCCTTTGTGATTAGTTGGTGAGTTGTTTGAGTGCCTGTGCAGCGTCATGCGGCAGGTTAGGATCGAATTCTGTGACTGACTGCCACAGATTTTCTTGCGCGGGTGCTGATCGCACCCTGTAGAGGTCAGTGTGCGGCCAAGATCTCACTTGCAGAGCCTGCAGCACAGCATGACTGTACACATGCACACTCTCGGGCTGCATGTTCAGCAATCTGTCTATGTTGGCATGATTCAACACACTGTGATAGGTTTGTATTTGAGTCACTAGATTATTCTCAGCAAAGTTTCTGGCAAATTGGTTGCCGCGCAGCCACGTGGTGGCTGAATCAATCTGCACATCTTCTGCTCGCAGTCTGCAGCGTATGTGTGAGAAGCCCATGTGTCTCAATCGCTCTGCTGTGTGACGTCCCACACACTGTATGGGCAGATTCAATAATTCTGTGATGGCATGTTGGTAGTGTTGTATGGCCGCAATGTGTGTGATCAGCAAAGGTTGAGTCACAGCAGCCACATGCGCCACTGCCTCAGTGGTGATACAGGGCAACCAAATGTCCCCGTCCGGTATGGTGTGATTCACGTTTGACTGTGTGTACACTCTCATCGTAGGAATATTTAAGTGCAGACTGAAGAGATTAAAATATATTATTTGGTTTCTAATGCCGTGCTGGGCGATTAAAAGAATGGCATGCCGGTTTTTTTGGCAGTTTCTAGGTTTTCTTTGATGATACGACCGATGATTTCACGATCTTCATAGCTGATCATGAACAGATCTTCCAAACTCATGCTGCCCCTCATGTACCAGGCCATTTTGAACAGATCCATTTTGAAATTTTTGGTTTCATTCTCCATGTCCTTGACTTCTTTTAAGATAGTCGGCAGAGAGCTGGGAAGTATTTTTATGCGAAAAAATTTGACTGATCAAATGTCACAGGCACTTCAAAAGTGGCAGGTGCGCCTGCTTTGATGTCTTCAGGTGTGCTGGTGACCTTGATGGGTTTGATGCTGAAAGAGTCTCTTTGTTTTTGCACATGCTCCATCACAGCAGAATAAAAATTCTTTTCTGACTTGGCAATGAATTCAGTGATGTGTGCAGGATCTGTGACCACCACTCCATCCACTGCTATGCTGACCACACTGTTGGCCACCATGGCTATGGTGATGTCTGTGAGTTTTCTAAAGCTCTGTTGAAACATTCCCACTTTGGTTTGCTCATCCAGTTTGTCGTCGTTGACCACGTTGACTATTCTTTGTTCTTCAAAACTTTTGATTGCACCATCAGTGAATTCTTTGTAGTTGATGGGTCTTAAGGTCACTGTCATGACACCTATCTGCATGGTCTCCGCAAACTGACCCGCCATGAGATCATCCAAAGCCAGACGCAAGTCCATGCTGAAATCTCGTTTGATGGTGGTGTTGGGCACAGTG
>Ga0247840_10000225_pt1 | contig 116521 bp, 99 predicted proteins | sample LaCruzMarch2015__FD_192404 | JGI IMG/M metagenome (GOLD analysis project Ga0247840, IMG submission 192404) | Freshwater microbial communities from meromictic Lake La Cruz, Castile-La Mancha, Spain - LaCruzMarch2015_17m | ecosystem: Environmental > Aquatic > Freshwater > Lake | place: Spain... | reverse complement strand
TTCCACGTCTGATATTTTTTTGAAAATATATCAATTATCTTGTATATCTTTGCATCATAATTGAATATTTCAAACATCTGCATATGTATATTGACGTATATCCATATCATAATTTTTCATTATTTTTTCTGCTGTCTGAGGAAGAAATGGATGTAATAATATTGCTATATTTATCAGATATTCGGAAGTTATATTTATTATAGCATATGTTTTTTCTCTATCTGTTTTGATTACATTCCACGGTTTTGTATTAGCCAAAAATCTATTTAATTCTTTTATAGTTTGCATAATAAGAGAAAATGCATCTCTTATCTTATATTTATTCATTAGTTCTATAGTTGAATCTTTTACTAGATTCATATCGAGATTCATATACTCTTTGGTTTCATCTGTATCATCTGTTCATTTTGTTTTTCATTCAAAATGTCTTGTATAAAATGTGTTTACTCTATTGAGTAAATTTCATAAAGAATCAGCTATAGTATCACTCTTTTCTTTGAAATCTTCTCGCGAAAAATTAGAATCTTTGGTCTCAGGTATGCATTGAATCAAATAGTTTCTAATATAATCCTGGTTAAAGTTCTCTACTATATCATGTAACCATACTGCATGATCTCTACTTGTGGATATTTTATTTCATTCCAAATTTAAAAATTCGTTTCCTACAACATCATCAGGCAACTTATATCCTCAATGTGCCAATAGTATAGCTGGCCACATGATAGTATGAAAAGGAATATTGTCTTTTCATAAAAAATGTACAATTTTTGATTCTGTATCTTTTCACCGAAATTGGGAAACTTTGTCTTTTAAGAAAGAAATATAACTTATAGGTGCTTCGAATCGTACATACATTTTTTTATCAACATCTCAAGGAATGGGTATCCCCCGTTTTATATCTCTTGATATCGATCTGTCTGACAATCATTCGTTAATCCATTTTTTTGCTGTAGACTTTACATTCTTTTTAAAATCTTTTTCTTCTATTCGTTTATCTAATGTTGATTCTAATTTACTCAAAAGGAAATAATAATTGTATGTTTCCTTGGCTATTACATCGTGATTATTACATATCTTGCAACATGGATCCAGCAATTGGATTGGATCCAATAATGTAGAACATTTTTCACATTGATCTCACCTTGCTCATTCGCTTCAACATGACGGACATGTTCCCTCGATATATCTGTCTGGTAAAAATCTATCACAATTTCCACAAAACATCTGTTGTTCATTTCTTTTTTCTATATAGCCATTTTTTAATAACGTATTAAAAAACTCTTGAGATAATTCCATATGTTCGTTTGTACTTGTTCCCTCAATTATATCATAATTAATTCATATTTTTTTTAATGTAGAAAATATTTCTTCTTTATATAGAGTAACTAATTCTTTTTCTGATACTCACTTTTTCTGTGCAGCTATTTCTATCCCCACGCCATGCTCATCAGTTCAACACAATGATGTACAATCTTCTCCCATCATTTTGAGAAAACGGTAATAGATATCGGCTGGCAAATGTACTCCTGCGACATGTCATACGTGAAGTGGTCAATTAGCGTATGGTAATGCAGAGGTTACCAAATACTTCTTATTGGTATTATTTTCCATTTCTTTCTGAATAAGAAACTAAATACTATGTTTTTTACATGATGTAAGAATTTCTTGATTATTAAGAGTCTCAATAAGAATATCGTTGTTTTCTATCGTGTTTATTGATAATCTTATCCACTCTCCTGGGATTCATTCACACAATCTTATCATTATTCATTGTTTCGCTAAAACCCTTTCTAATTTTCTCGCCGATATGTTTTCATCGTTAATTTTGCACATGAAAAAATTGTTATATTCATTTTGTTTTACGTCTAATCGAGAAATTCATTTTAATTTTTCATAGAAATCGTTTTTTACTTCAAACAATTTTTCTCTCATATGAAAAATACCATCTTTATTTATAATGTTTTTTCTGAGTATGTCAGAGGATATATTATTTATATAATATGGAACGTTTTGCATTCTAAATTTATCTATAATTAGAGGATTGGATATTACTGTTCACATCCTTATTCCCGGAATATTAAAAAACTTAGATAAAGAAATAACTACAGTAAGATTTGGTAACTTTTCTACTTCTTTTTTCATACTCATATCATCAAACTCTTTGTTAAACAATAGATGTGATTCATCTATAATAAAGTGGGATTTGGGGTGCTTTTTTATAAGTTCACATATACTATCGTGAGAAATATATGTTCCTGTAGGATTGTTGGGATTACAAAGAAACACTAGTGTATTATCTTTTATACTTTCTGATAATTTCTCTATATCAAGTCAAAAATCTTTATCCATACTAAATTTAGTATATTTTTTTCACATATTCTCTATGGCTGCAGCATATCATCGATATGTTGGTTCTACTATAACACAATCATTGAAAGAGATACACTTAGGGATATTATATATAGCATCAAGTGATCACTGACATACAGACACACATTCTTTTTCTACTCACAAAAAATCTGATAGTTCCTGATCAATACGACTATTGGAATAATCTGGATATTCCTTTATTTCATCCATTAGTTCATTCGAAAAATCTTTTGATAATGGTCATAATGGATTTTTGTTTGTCGCAAAATCAATTTTTTTTTTGTCATGTTGTACTTCCTTTGTGATTATATGCTCTTTTGCTTTCATATTTTTTATTATCAGATCATCCATCCAGTCTTTATCTGCAAAATATCATTGATCACTTTTCTTTATTTTGCCCTCTTTTTGAAATACATCAAGAAATATTGATATCTTTTGAATCATATCGCTTCTGTTTTTTTCCATATATCATAGATATCATTTCCCATCACTTCAATCTTCTGATTTAACCATCTTATTATATATTTCATCTACAGAAAGCATCGTTTCTCCGTTTTGACTCAATATGATTCTTAGAATTGTTTCCCAACTTTTTTTTTCCATATCTTTGATATCTCATTCATCATCACCCAACAATACTTTATGATTACTCGTCAATGCGTTTAGTAATAATCTGTACTTCATTTCCTTTGATCATAAAAAATCTGGTCTCATGACTATCGGTGGTATCAAAAATGTATCATATTTATGGATAAAGCTTGCTGCGGACATTGCCATCTCTAGGTCATTATATGTATATAGGGTCTTGCTTTGATATGGTACATCATAGTCTTCTTTTAAGCCATATTTCCTATGAAAATCTATGGTGAAATCAGCAACTGCATCTATCAATTCTTGACTGGAATCTTTTACAATAGTGAGCATATCCATATCAGATTTTATTGTTCCTTTACAACTGGATCCGTATAAAACCACGTATAGGGGGTCACATATACTTTTGATTCCATCTACATATTCTTGTGTTATTTTCTGAAATTTTTCCATCATGAAAATTATTATACAAACTAAAATAATAGTTAATATAGTATATAAATATGCTTCTATATTAGAGTTCTATCACCAATCAATCGTAGGCAAACTCAAATGGAATATCTTTATAGGTGTCTTTCATCTTTTGCATATACTCCCATCCTCGTGCATGCAGTTCTACTTCTTCGATATGTGTCAGAATAGTTTTTTTTGGTGCATATATCTTTAAATTCTCCATTAATTTAGGAAAACTTATTTCGCTTTTTACTTTTTCGTGACTAAAAACCCCACATTCTGTAACCAATACATCAATATCTTTTACTTCTTGTTGGAAACTAATGGTATCACATGGAGTATATAAACATTTTTTATTATTTTTCTCAAAAAGATAGCCATATGTTTCTGAGTCTTTGCCGGTAAATCCTACCGCTGTCACCTGAATATCTCCTATCTGTACCGCCTCATTATGTTCTATATATATGATATTTGCTAAACCAAGAACATCGACAAAGTAATTTATAGATGGATAATGTATCTGTATTGCTTCATGTACTTTTTTGGGCATATACAATTGTATTACTTTTGTTTTTTTATCTTCAATAAAGTCAAAATATGATTGCAAAACATTCCTTATGCCGAATGTATGATCGGGATGTCGGTGGGTAATAAAAAGATTATCTACATCTGAGATATTTCTTCTGTTTAATGCATCAATGACATCTTCTCAACAATCAACTAATGCTTTTATATCGTGTACGTAGAATGCACTACTATTTCTCTTATATGGTTCACCAATTGTTCTGGCTTTGTTACAAACATCACAAGTACAAAATGGTCTTGGTGTGGGAATAGCTCCTCATGATCATAAAATAGTAAATTTCATACATATATCTTTAAAAAATAAAATTACATGCTTTTGATTACTCTTTCTCCTATTGTCCCAATATATGATACAAGATCATGTATATCGTTTTCTTGGACATTGGGGTTCCCTGACATAAATCTTAATGGATAGAGTGTCTCCCCTTTTTTGAAAACTCATCTATCAGGTATACTAAATTTGTGGATATAATATTCTCATTCTTGCAGAACTATTTCATATATTTTCTTATTAATTTCGTTTAGTCTTTCTATCTCTTTTATATTTCCTCCTGTAAACATAAATATTACTGAATTTATTTCTACATCATTAAGCACAACGAAATTACTATTCTTCTTAAGTGTTTCAGATAGGTATACTGCTATATCGTGACGTCTTGTAATAAGTTGATCAAGTCATTTTTTTCATAAATTTTTGATGAAAAACCATAATTTCAATGACAATCGTGATTTACTTCATATAAAAGGTGTGATTTGACCAAATGAAAATGCCTCTTGAGTTATTAAATCGGATATGCTGATTATTTTTTTAATCTGTTTGGGGTCTTTTATCAATAATGCACTTATAACGTAAGGTAGGTTGAATACTTTATGTGGATCTGTGGTTATACTATCAAACTTTTCTATTCATTTTATCTTATGTTTCAATGACTGAGAACATCATAGACTGAATCCATGACAGGAATCTGCATGCAATCGTATAGATGGATCTATTCTTTTACATAAATCATAAATTTCTTCTAAGTTATCTACCGTCATAGTACGACTGTCTCCCACATATGCTACGAGTGTACTTATCTGTCATTTATATTCATTTAATGTCTTTTCTAGCTCTTTAAGATTGTAACGAAAATCTTCTGTCTCCACTTCCAATAAATGATGTCCTAGACCAATCTGCATTTGTGCACTTTTTACACTATAATGACCGATTCATTTGGGAACCACGACATATGATACGGGTAAATCATATACTCCATTTTCTATAGTTCATGGGTATTTATTTTCTCTTCACAACAATATTGCTATACTGTTACTTGTTGTTCCTCCTCATGTTATAACACCTCAAACATCATCTATATCATTCAATTCTCCATTTTCATATCCAACAATTTCACGCAATCGTCTTATTACATTAATCTCTGTAAATGTTGCTGACGGTGAACAAAAACTTTGATTGATAAGATTTTGTTGTAAAAAGTCTGATAATAGTGCGCCTCATATTCCAGCTATTGAATTACCTGCATCAGGAAAACCCATAAATTTTGCACTTCAGAAATTGGTACAATATGGCAAGATCGTTTCCTTAAATTCTGCCAATATCATCTTTATATCTTTTCCTTCTGTCGGCATAACTTCTATCATTTTCTTGCCATCCTCTATGCTCAAGGATTTTTTATGGACCTTTTTGTCGTTTTTGAATAACATCCCGACATCTATTACGTCTGTGAAAAATTCCTTTGCGTCTTTTTGATTATCTTGATTTAAAAACATACTGCGTTTTTTAAGATGATAAATATCTGAATGATGTTTTTGTGCACGCCCCTTTAATACAATTCCCAAAAAAGAAAAAAACGGAGAAAACACAGAAAAAAATCTTTTGGCTTGAACATTACTATTTCCTTGCAAAATAAAAAAATACCGATATTTTAGATCAGTATTTTTCTTCTATTTATAGCTATTTTCCTTCTTTATGTATTTTTTTTAATAATTCCACCCACTCCTCTTCTGTTTTGCTTTGTATTGGCATCGCTAGGGATTCCAATTGCCTGACTATCTTCTTGTCCAATAAAAGTTTATTGAATATGATATAGTAATAGAGTTTGTCATAGAGTTTATTGAAGAAATCTATAGTTTCCTGGATACTTTTGTGTTTCTCTATATCTATCTCGATGATATCTTGGAGTATATTCGAAATTTTCCTATATTGCTGTCTTTGAAGCAATGTATCGATATCTTGTAGTGTTTTTTCTGTATCCATCAGCTATTTTTCTAGTGCTAAAAAAATCGCCTGGATATATATACTTACTAACCAAGAAAAAAATGGAAAAAACGAAGAAAAAGGATTATTTTTTCATGTCAGATAAGATTTTTTTTGCTGTATCTGCAATTTTGTTATTGTCGAATTTACTTAAAAAATTTAGAAATTCTATGTCCCTTGTGTCTTTATTAAATATTGGCTTATATAAATTAAATAAAAAATTTACTATAGTAGTAATGAATATTTCATCTTTTCAAATCAAATAATACATTATTTTTTTACATCAATCATAATCTGCCCACTTATATCCACGGATATATCCATCCCTTAAATATTCACATAATTTATTCATACAATTTGATCAATTTCGATCTGTTTTATATATATCTATGAATTCTTCATATTTTCCTATAAGATATTCTATTTTTTTAAATTTTCAAAAATCACATAATCCTATAATAGAAATTGTTTTTTTATATTTATCCTTGTTTTTACTAATATAATTTTCCAAAACATAATCAATCGTATCCATATCAGAATAACGAAATATATATTCTAATGTTGTAATTCAATTATTATCTACTTGATCGAAAATTATTCTATCGCCATATGTCTTTATAAAATGGGCAGCATTATATTCTCATTCTGTTCGAGATAGTAATTTATTTTCTTCAGACAACATGGTTTGAATCCGATTTTTTTCTTCTTCATCACCCCAAAGACTTTTAATAGAATCTAAATTTAATCTATCTATATAATTTTCAAATAAAAATTTTAATGATTTTGTTTTCTGATCTCTGCACATCTCTACAATCATATCTCAATCTCATAAATCTATCTTATCTCCATAGTTTTCCATAAGAAATTTTATTATATCTATATTCTCATGGTTTATTGCTATATCTAAAGCTTTATCAAAATTAAATTTTTGATATTTGTTTCGTGATTTTCTTTCTCTATCCTTGAAATCAATTGCCAATACAGCCAATTGACGTAATACTAATAGCATACGTTTTCAATCTACCGGTCTATAATTATAGAGGATTTTATCTCTATATCTATTAAAAAGATATTTTGTTATCTCATTATTACCACTATATATTGGAGATAGAAGTATATTCCCAATATCTATATCTTTTTCATACTTTTTGTAAAAATCAAGAAAATATTCCACCATTTCGATATTTAAATTTCCGCAGGCATGATTTATTATATCCTCATATGTCATTCCCCCCTTTTCATCCCCTTTTTTGAAAACTATTTTTGATTTTTTATTTATATAATTTTCCATCATATATTTTATCCAATAAGCATCTCAGCTCTTAATTATAAAATGAAGACATTTTTCTAAAGATTTAATTGTCAATTTTTTATAATGATTTCTAATAAAGTAAATTATTATCTCCTTTGTAAGATGATCATTATATCTCTCACAAAGATAATCTAATATTATTTCTGCTGATTTTCCCCTGAAATCTATATTATCTAGCATTCTTTTTTCACCATCATTTCAATATAACAATATCAATTTCCATCACTCAGCTGCTTTTATAACTTCATCTTTCTGTCCATGGAATAATTTAGCAAAAATTCACCAATTTTTAGTAATATATTTTACTACTAAAAACTCTTTGAAACTTTGATGTACAAAATCATATTCTTTGCTATTATTGTTTTTTTTAAATAATAAATTCAGACAATCATTGTCTGGTATTAATCATGGATATTTTTCATTCAACATAGAAAAACTGTCTTCATCTATATGTTTTCATTCCACAACCTCTTGATATGCTAATTCTCATAAAAATTCCTTTCTTCTGTTTATTATTCTTTGTATATCCTCTTCTTTTTTCTTTTCGCTATTTTCTTGATTTACTACTATTTTTCTTCATTGTATATTTTTTTTGTCTTCTCGATATCTTAATCTCAGATCTACTATTTGTCCATATAAATCTCAAATTGATGTTATACTCTTTATATCATCTCATGTTTTTATCAGATAACATATCATACTCAATATAAGTGGATTCTTTTCTATTCCATGGAGTCGTTGGTTATTTTTACATCTATTAAACTCTTCTATTTTTCTACTATTATCTATTTTATCTCCAAAATATTCTTTTACATAGCTATCTACATTTATATCATCCATTTCTTTGAGCTGGACTATGTCTATTTTTTTTACTATATCTCACCGATCACTATCTGATGCATCCTTAGATATATAACCATTTCTGCTTGTTATAATAACATCTGAGGATAATTCAGATTTATTGCTTAGATATGTTAACAATTCTTTTCTTTCTTCTCCGTTGAAATTACTCTCATCTAAGGAGTCTAATATAACAATGGAATTTTTTCCGCATTTTGGTCTTTTGTAATTATTTTGTATTGACTGGATTTTATCTTTTATACTTTTGATTGATCCTTGTCCTGAAAGATTTATAAATATTGGAAATATTTTTGACTTATCTATACCAAAATTTGAATTATTTATAACCCCGTCCATCATAAAATTGGTATCTTTTATTTTTTCATTAATTTGACTGAGTAAAAATGACTTTCCAGTTCCAGAATTAGCTTCTATATATAAGATTTTTTCACCTGCTCAGTATATATAATGTCAAATATGATGATCCGTATTTCTACTCATAACCCTTGATATTGCTTTTTTTACTCTAATATTTACATCAATATTTAAATGTTCTGATTTCTCTATTATATTGATATATTTTATTTTTTTTATCATATTATCTATCTTTCGATTCAAAATACGGCCATCGAAATTAAATTCTGGATGTATATCTTCTCAATTTACTATCCTCATATCCAAAGATTTTTCTCTTATATCTTTGACCAATGGATAAATATTTTCATAATAGTTCATCAATAAAACCTGATCATCTCATAGTTTCAGTAGTTCCTCTATCATATAGCTCTTTAGATTAGTATACTCATTTGAGTCTTTTTTATCTTCAAAAAAGATTTGAAGAAAATTTTCTAAAATATTTTTTTCTTTTTTGATAATATCAAAGATATTTTTTTGTTCTGATATTGAGCGTAATTTTAGGTCTTTTTCTAGGAATATATAAATGTTTTTATATCTTTTTAGTCTTATGAGATTAGCTAAGCAAAAAACTCTTAGATCCTCGTTCTCTGAAGATAAATTTCTCTCGTACATTTCAGGATGTCCTTTGAAATTATCATTTATAAGGTTTTGCAATTCAAAAATTTGAATTTCTTTGTCAGTACATCTTTTTATTTCCTTACTTATTACTTCCTCTTCTCAAAGAATTTTTAAAATATCCCCATAATTATCAACAGTTAGATGTAATATATCTTTATTTTTCTCATAATTAATCAGTTTATTGTCCGCGCCAATATCCAACTCGAACATTTCTCCTGGTTTGATTCGCAAACCATGTAATATTGTATCTTCCTTACTTTCATTCGCTAGCTCCGGAAATCCTTCACTAGATTTATGTCCAAGTAAAATAATATTCTTTTTGTCTGAATAGATGCCATCATTTTGCTTAAATGATGATAATATTTCTCAATGCACAAGATCTACTATATTTTTCAACTGTTCTGCCACACCTTGCATATGGGATTTCTCACTTTCTATTGTTTTCGTTTCGGGATTATACTTTTTTTTCGTTGTTTCCAATAATGAATTCTCTAATGAGTTTCACTTGGTAACACCTATATTGTATTTTTCTAGTTCTTTTTTGCTCTGTATAATTCTTTTTGTTCATCATGCATACACAATTACCGCAGTCATATCATTTACTCATAATTCGGCAAATTTTTGTCATACTTTATGTATTTGGTCTTCTCATAATTTACTTAATTCAGCATTTTGATCCTGTGGCAATCAAGGATTTATAGCCTCATCTTTACTTTGTCCATGTCTAACGAAAAAAACCCTACAAATCACTTCCTGTGTTTGCTTTTGTATGTTTCCAAGAACACTATCTTGTTCTAATGATTCGCCTTGTGATAACTTATCTATCATAAAAACGTAGTACCGATAAAATATCGGTTATTTTATATATATTTCCCAATAAATGTCAATACATAACAAGAAAACTATATTTTTTTCACAAAAGCTACTTTTGTGATACTTGGATTGAGTTTCATATAAAAATCATAGATACTCCCCTTACAGATCAATGGAAACATTTCACCTGTTTCTTTTTCTATAAGACTTATCAAAGGAAGTACGATTTTCCCCAACATTTCGTTCTTGTTTTTGCTATAGCTTGATATCTCAAACTCCTTGTTTGCTATATCTGCTCATATATTTTCCATAAGTTGGTATAATACATTGATGGTTGTTGTCTGGGAGCATAAATCATTGGATGTTAATTTTTTTCCATTGAGATATATTTTGTTATGCATCATATCCAACAATAATCCTGTTTTGTTTTTAACAAGTATCTCATTGTAATTTCCTATGTAACTTTCTCATTGATTGTCTTTATAATATACTTGATCTTTTTGTATATATGCTGAGAATAGCCCACTGTTTATCCATTGTTCGATTTGAATTCCATCTTCACCTGTTCCATCAAGCCATGAAGCATATTCCAAATTGAGATTTTTATGTCAGATTTCTTGAAGTTTTTTTATTGTATCAAGTATAGTATCTCTACTTTTATTATGTTTAGCCACGAAAATAAAGCTTCATCAAGTTTTACTCGTATTTATAGGAAAGAGTCATATGACTTCATCATCATTTTTTTTGTAATGATCAAACCAGAACTTGTACAAGGAGAATATCTTATTGTGTTTTTCAAAAAACATACCTAAATCATTATTTTCATTGATAGTCTGAATAAATTCAATGAGGATTTGCTCATCAAATCCTTTCTGTAAAAGTAGTTTGAACATATAGATCAATTTAAAGTTTAGCACAAAAAAACCATCTTCAAGTGATTGAAGAAAATGTTTTTCAAAAATACGTTCAAATGGGAATCATTTTGTTTTATTGATCCCATTATCCTTCAATATTTCCAAAGAAGCCTTTTCTATCTCCAACAATTCTTCTTCAGTATTACTGAAAAGCTGATGAATATGTTCTATTTTATTTTCAATTCCAGAATAGATTATTCCATAATCCAAATGTAACTCACTGATGTCGTTTTTTATCTTCAAGAAATCTTTGATAGGTTTTTTATATGTCTTTATCTCTGTTTTTTTAGCATTCTTATCATACTCTTCCGAAAAAACTACTACAGGAAGACCACCATTCATCATAGCAGCATAACAATTATTCCCTATAGAATTACCATATTTGGAAATATCGTCTATTTTTCGTCATAATTGAAATATCTCTTCAAATATATGAGATTTAGTGAAAGTATCGTAGTCTTTTATGTCAGATAATGTTATTTTTTTTAGCAGAAGAAATATTGCTGTCGCTAGTAAGACACCGGCAGTTCAAGAAAACGCCAATCCGTGTCCTCTTGGATTTTCTGATAAAAAATCAATTTCTAATCATTTAGTATATCCTTGATCCTCCAGATAATTCTGGATAAATACCATTAATTCATTATTTTTTTTATTAATATTTTTAAATTCTACAATATCAAAAGATTGTTGTACTATATCGAAAGAATGTACGCTATTTATCATTATTTTATTTTCACTAGCTATATTTATTCATATATATGTTTTAGTTGGTACTTTCTGTTTTATATGTATTTTATTCTTATTATATCAGAATCAAAGATTCCATGGGAATGAGTTGCATGCAGAAAGTACTAAATCATGCTTTGCGAAAAAGCCTTCATATTCTGATTTGAATTGTTTTTGAAGCGATGTAGTGTTCATGGGTACTCTCTTTTCCATAATACGTAACCTAAATTTTAAAAAAATTGCATAGAATGTATCTTTATCCCCGTCTTTTTACATATTTCTTGCTGTTTTGTAAGAATATCTTTAATCTTTTTTTTGTCTTGAATACTTTTTGTTGCTAATATATATGAAAGAATCGATATAGTTTGATCTGGAATAAATTTCAAAGTTTTATTTTGTATAGCATCAATGATTTTTTCTATAGTATAGAAAGCACTTCTTTTCACTTCTTTATTGTCTTTCTTTATTTTTACTCATTTTTTAAGATTTATCTCATAGAATTGAATATATTCCTGTTGTATTGGTAACTTAACGAGCGACTTCATTATTTTCTTGATAGAAACAATTTTGCTAGCTGATATTCATACTTCTTCTTTAAGTTCTTTCTTTAATGTATCATCATAAGACAACAAACCACAATGTCCTCAACCGATTTCCCAAAATCATGGATACGTATCCTTATTATCTGCTCTTTTTGAAAGTAATAGTTCCCCCTTTTCATTATTAATAAAGAAATTAGATCATCTATGAATTTTATTCTTACTCCCTTTCTGATGACAATCTTGTCTATAGGCTAACAAAGGCAATCCTTTTTTATTCCTACGTATTTCATCTTTTATATTTACAAGCAAAAAGAGTTCATCTCATCCAGACTCCAATTTTCTTTGATGTTTTTTTACGAAAGGAAAAAAATCTGTATCTGATTTTATTGTATCAAAACCTAGTAGTCATTTTAATAAAATATTGGGGTTGGTTGTGTTTTTCTCTTTCATATATCTCAATCAATAAAATACCCTCCTCTATCTAAGGATATTCTTTACAATATCAATAAAAATACGTTATAAGAACAACAACATAATATGTCTACTTATTCTTAATATCTTAATTCCAAGTCACTTCCATATTCATTTTTTTCCTCTACCCTCTTCAAATTTCTTCTTTTTTTCTTCCATAATATCCTTGATTGATTGCATGTGACGACAGTAATGAAATAAATCTTTATAATTTCATCTTTCTGACCCTTTTGAATGTTTCCCTTCGTTTTTCTTCTCCTATTTGTTCACTGGATAATGCTAAATCTTCAAGTACTCTAACTACTCTCTTTTCTATTTTAACTTTACGCAAAACAATATGATGATACATCATATCGTAAAATTCTATAAAAAACGAATTTAGTGCTTTTATATCTTTTATCTCTCTCTTCATGGTCTTTATCGTCTGCAAAAGAAATATGGAGACATCTTGTTTTTCTTTTTTAAAAAATAGCGTAAAGACTTTCTTTTTTTGCGGGATATTTTTATGCAATACCTGGAATAGCTCCATGAAGTGATTGGTGATAAAAATATTACACCTCATTTATAGTGTTATCAAAAAAGAAAAAAACTGACAAAACTAGGACAAAACAAAAAAGCCCAGCTTAGCTGGATATTTCTCTCTGCCAATCCGAAAAACAACTACGGATTGTCGTTCGAAAAGAAAAAAACTGACAAAACTAGGACAAAACAAAAAAGCCCAGCTTAGCTGGATATTTCTCTCTGCCAATCCGAAAAACAACTACGGATTGTCGTTCGAAATAAAAAAAACCCCGCAGATTCACTTCGTTACTTGCGGGGCAGGCTGATAACGTTAGGATATTTTTTTATCAATTTTTAAACTAGATTTCACTTGTTTTTTTTAGCGTTGAAATTTATCAATTACTGCGATATCTATATCTGAAGGATTAAGTTTTACATAAAAATCATACATACTTCATTTACAGATAAGTGGCATCTTTTTACCGGTTTCTCTTTCTATCAATTCTATTAGTGGCAAAGCTATTTTTCCAAGCATATCATTTTTGTTTTTTGAATAACTAGAGACAGAAAATTCTTTGTTGGAGATATCCTTACCTATATTTTCTATAAGTATTTTGAGGATATCTACTGTTGCTGTCTGAGAATGCAAGTCTTCCGAAGTTAGTTTCCTTCCATTGATGGATATCTTATTGGAAATCATATCCAGAAGAATTCATTTTTTATGGTTTTTTATCATAGCATCATAGTTACCCATTTGCACTTGTCCATTTGCTGTCTTTAAAATATAACTACTAGAATCCAAAAACTCTGAATATATTCATTGTTTCAGATCTTGTTCAATTTTTATACCTTCATGCTCTACTCCATCTATCCAATTGGTATAAATAAGTTTTGAATCCATAAATTCCATATTCGTCTTTTCTGCTGCATCTACGACCATTTTTCTAAATCATTCAAGTGGCATAGCAAAGATTAATGATCATCACATTATAGTGCTATCATTTGGTGAAAGTGCGATATACTGTTGTGGTCCATGAAAATTTTTTTGAAAGGATTTTATAAATTTAAGAAAGTTCGTTGAACTATTCCTTGTTACACAATCACCTTGTCTGAATTTTTTGAGTGCATCTAAAAATTGCAACATATGTGATTCTTCATATGCTTCAGAATAAACTTTTGACATAAAATAAAGTATTTTTAGACTAAGAATGCCCATGAGTTTACCATAGGTGCTATCAAATTCATCTGTTTCTGGCGCTATGAGATATTTATAAAATCTTGGAATTCTATTATAATGAAGATTACTTAAATGAGTACCTAGAAGTTTCTTAAAATCAGACTTAATGGTTTTGGTAATGTTTTTATTGCTTTTATAGTTGCTTCATGCTATCTGTTCCAACAAGACTGGTTTGCCTGAATAAATCACTCAATAATCTATAGGTAAATATGGATTTTCTCTCAATCATGTAAATAACTCATTGAGTCTAAATCCATAATATCTATATACAACATCATCCTCTGCTACCAATGACTTATCAAAATCCTCAGAAAATGAAACTATCGGATAAGGGGAATCAAAAAATGATGCCATCTTAGTCCCTGATCACACCATATCATAGATTAATTTATCAAAACGAAATGCATCCGCAAATATTCTGTGTACATCATTTTGTGTATCTATCAACAATTCGTTTATGTTTTGTGTTCTTATGGCAATAATTTTTTCACTTTTTATCGTATTTCATATATTATGAACTCATACGGAAAGGAGCAAAGCAAGAATAGAACCAAATCACAATCATGCACCTCTTGGAAGCTCTGAAAGGATGTTAATCCCTATACCCTCATCCCCATGAAGTAGTTTTCCATATTTTCTTTCCAATTCTTTATTAAGATCAGCAATATACGGGGCATACTCAAGTGCATTACTTTCGATAAATTGATATTCGTTCATATCCAAATGATAAATTTTATTTATGCTAATCTTTTTGTCCATAGTTTTGGTATATCACATATAGATACGAAGAGGAATTTTTTGTTTAATACTTACCCCACTATAATTATTAAGAATATCACCACTCCAACTCAGAACAAAAGGTGCTGAAATTACTGTCTGATTTTCGAGAAAAAATTTCTCATAAGTCTGAACATACGTTTTTTTGAGATTTTTTGAATTCATGTGTTTTTACTTTACAAGATAAAGACACTAGAGAAAAGATTTTTGTTTTCATCTTTTGCTTTGATCTTTTGTCTTTTATCTTTTGTTTGCTTCTACATCTGTGAAATTATCCACTTAATCACTTCTGGAATAGTATCTTTGCTAACAGTTCCTTCATATTTTTGTAAGGTACTCTTTATTTGTTCTGCTCCATAGCCGAAACCCTTGAGTGATATTACTATATTTTTGTATAACTTTTGATCTATATCCATCCTCTGCATATCTTCTACATCAAATGTTCCTCTGAGTTGCAATAAGATTTTTTTAGCAGATTTGGGACCAATTCATGGGATACCTTGAAAAAATTTTACGTCAAGATTTTTGAGTGCGTGTTGGATATTTTCTTTGGGTAATTGTGATATCTGAAAAGCTGTTTTTGGTCAAACACCATTTATTTTGAGCATACTTTCAAATAAGCCCTTTTGCACTATAGTATCGAAACAGAAATAAAATACTGTTTTTTTGTTATCGTCAAGATATGGATAGAGAAAAAATTCTCCCTGATTTTGTTTCCCGAGATAATGTACTTGTATACCGAACATATCGTTTTTCAATAATGTTTCCCCTCATAGATGCTGTACTTTTCCTACAAAATAATGAAACATACTATAAATTTCATTTACTATATAAAACTTTTTCACAAGACAAATAATATCTCTATCTCTACTATTTTCATTCTGAGATATATGTAATAATTATATCCTTCGCTTTGTTCAAGGATGACAGATATACTTACCGATGATATTGATTAATTACTTAGAAGTATAGATATTTACTGCTTCTTTTCAATAAGTTTTTGGGTTGATATTGAGAGATAAATTAGTATTCTACTCAATGTCATTGGATAATCAGTGATTATTTTTTGTTTGTTAGGAGCTATTAGCATTTTAGCAACAAAAAAGAACCATATTTTGGGTAAAATATAGTCCTTCCCTGTCGCTTTATTAAGCGTATTGGATCACTACACAATAATATTATATATATATTTGTTTAAATGTCAAATATATTAATATATATATGTTTTATATACTTTAATAGTAGTTCCTACCTAGTTTTTTTATCCTATTCACCATTCTATGCAGAAAATACACAAACAATTACGGGATAGTTTTCAGGATGATATTGGAGAACTTAGCAAACCATTGCAAGATCTCTTAAAAAATGGTTTTGATACCGGTATAATAAACGAAGAAGATGTAATTTCAGATGTTGATGATATGGACCTTAGCGTCAAAATGATTGAAAAATTTTACGAACTCTCTGAGAAGTTAGGAATCAAGATGCTTACTATCGAAGAAATTCTAGAAAAAGAAGCGCAAGAGGCAAAAAAAGAAAGTAAATTAGGAAAAATAGAACTCTATGATACCAAAAAAAACACCTCTGAATTACAACACAAAGACTTTATCAAACTTTATTTTAATGAAATATCCAAGATTCCTCTGCTTAATTCTGAAGAAGAAAGAGAGATTTCAAGACGTGTAAAAAAGGGTGATGATCAAGCAAAAAAGAAACTAATAGAATCAAATTTAAGATTAGTCATCAGTATAGCAAAAAGATTTTTCTGATCGAGATTGAGTTTTTCTGACCTTATCCAAGAAGGGAATATCGGTTTGATCAAGGCTATAGAAAAATTTGATCCAGAAAAAGAATTTAAATTTTCTACTTATGCGACGTGGTGGATCAAACAAAGTATAACTAAAGCTATAGCTGATATGACGAAGCATGTAAGGATTCCTGTCCATCTGATTGATGAAATTAACTCTTATAATAAGACATACCAGCTCCTCTTTCAAAAACTTTGAAGAGAACCTACCTCAAAAGAAATCGGTCAAAAACTTGGATTTCCTATCAAAAAAATTAAAAAACTTGAAGAAGTAATATTTGGAAATGTATCCTTAGATAGAGAAGTTTGAGATGAATGAAGAGATACATTGGCTGATCTTATCGAAGATGGAAACACACTTAGACCCGATCAATTTGCAGAAAAAAATGCATTAAGAAATAATCTCGATATGATTCTTGGTATGCTAGATGATAGAGAAGCAAAAATCGTGAAAATGAGATATGGAATTGATGGACCAAGATATACACTTGAACAAGTCTGAGAAGAATTTAATGTTACAAGAGAAAGAGTCAGACAGATCGAGCAAAAAGTTATCCAGAAACTCAAAGAGCATGCTGGATTACAAAAAATACTTGGAATTGAAGATGATATTGCTAAACTTGAAGCCAATGAAGGTAAAAAAAAGAAAAAATGAAGAAAAGTAAAAGAAGATAATGAAGACGAAGAAGATGATTATATGAGTAGATTTGATGATGATGATTATGTAGATGACTAGAAAAATAAGGATGAATGATTCATGATGCATGATGAATGATTAATGAATATATACTTATGAAGTATTGTAAATTACAATAGGTAATTATAAAATGGAATCCAACATTATTCATTGTTCATTATATTTGATAACTATTTTAACTATTTTACTATAGGAAAAGATGCCAGATTTGAATTCAAAAGACTATGATGCATCACATATCAAAGTATTGGAATGATTAGAACCTGTCAGATTGAGACCAGGAATGTATATCTGATCTACTGATGCAAAAGGATTACATCATCTTGTACAAGAAATCATAGATAATGCTGTTGATGAAGCATTAGCAGGATACTGTACGACTATCACTACCGCTTTGAATGAAGATTGATCGGTAACTATCCATGACAATGGAAGAGGTATTCCTGTTGATAAACACGAAAAAACAGGAAAATCTGCTTTGGAAACTGTTTTTACTGTACTGCATGCATGAGGAAAATTTGACAAATGAGCATATAAAATTTCATGATGACTTCACGGAGTAGGTGCTTCTGTAGTAAATGCCTTGAGTGAATGGTTAGAGGTTACAGTCTACAAAAATGGAAAAAAATACTTTCAAAGATATCAAAGAGGTATTCCTGATGGAGAAATCCAAGAAATCGGGGAAAGCAATAAAATGGGAACAACAGTAAAGTTTAAGCCTGATGCAACCGTATTTGAAACGGTGGAATTTTCTCAAGCTATCGAGATTGCAAGGATGAAACAATCTGCATATCTTTCTCCTTGAATCACATTCAACTTTATCAACAAAAAAACAGGATACAAACAAAGATTCTTTTTTGAATGAGGAATCAAAACCTGGCTAAAAAATTTGGTAGGAACTCAACAAGCACTTTCTTCTGCACATTATTTCAAAGCTGAAGGAAAAGATTGTTTGACTGAAATAGCATTTGAATTCGTTAATACTGGCAACGATCATATCCTCTCTTATGTAAATAATATCCCAACCATTGATTGAGGGACACATGTCCTCGGATTTAAATCAGCACTTTTGAATATCATCAATGAAGTAGGAAAAGAAAAAGACAAAATCAATAAAAAAATATGAGAATTCCAATATTCTGACGTGACCGACGGACTCTATGCTATCGTTACTGTTAAGATTTCTGAACCACAATTTGAATGACAGACCAAAGGAAAATTGTGAAACAGTTATGTAAGATGACAAGTAGAAACCCTCGTCTATGATTACCTTAAACAATACTTCATAGACCATGAAGGAGAATTTGATAGAATATTTGAAAAGGTTGAGCTCGCAGCAAGAGCAAGATTGGCAGCTAAATTTGCTAAAGAAACAGTTTTGAGGAAAAATATATTAGCAGGAGGCGTACTTCCTGGAAAATTGGCAGATTGTGCTAGAAAAAGCAAAGAAGGTACTGAAATATACATTGTTGAGTGAGATTCAGCGTGAGGTACAGCTAAACAATGACGTAATAGTAACTTCCAGGCTATACTTCCTTTGAGAGGAAAAATCTTAAACACTGAACAAGCCTTTATCCAAAAAATCATGGCCAATAATGAAGTAAAAGCTTTGATCACGGCTATAGGGACTTGAGTAAAAGATAATTTTGATTTTGAATGACTCAGATATGATAAAATTATCATCATGACCGATGCCGATGTTGATGGTGCACACATTAGAACATTATTACTAACGTTCTTTTTCAGATTTATGAGACCACTCATTGAACATGGCCACGTATATGCGGCTTGTCCACCTATCTATAAATTTTCTCAAGGTAAAAAAGAAGAATATGTTTACAATGAGGAACATACTCCTGATATGTATGGGTTCGATAAAGATAAAACCGAGATACAGAGATATAAGGGTCTTGGAGAAATGAACGCTGAACAATTACGAGATACTACCATGAACCCTGAACATAGGACACTTAATCAAATCACTATAGAAGATGCAGAAGAAACAGATAGATTGTTTAGAATCCTTATGGGCGAAGATGTTCAAGCAAGAAAACATTTTATCCTTACCCATGCAAAGACCGTCAAAGAAATCGATATGTAAAAACTGGGTATTTTCTTTCTAAAAAATTGATACCATTTCACGATATTAAGATTTAATAACAATACCTTCTATATCTTTCATATTATCTTTAATCTGAGCAAAATCATCAAACTGAGAAGTTTTTGAAGATATTTTTTCTTGATGTTCATGCTTGAAAGTAGTGAATAGTATTTGTATATAATGAAGAAATTTGGGAAACAATTTTTTATCGTTTTGATACGTATTGATCCATTGATGAAATCGACTAAATGGAGATATGGGTCAGTATTTTTTTTCTAGTCTGATATATGTTTTATTATAATTTTCTATCGCAAATGGTATATCAGTAAATTGGATCTGAGATAAAAACAAATCTAAATCTGTTTGATATTGGGTCAATATATTTTCTAGTTCATTTAGCTGGACTTGAACTATTCATATAATCTTTTGTAAATCTTGAAACCTTTTGCTTAATTTATTTTTTGCTCATTGTAAAAGACTAGAATCTATAGATTTATTGGTAAATGTAATTTCTTGTAAATTTTGCAATTTAGCCCCAAGTACCCTAAAATTTGTAGCATTGGATATATCAGAGACAATAGAATTTAATTTTCTTTTAAATTCCATATCTTTGCTATTATATCATAATGATTGAATTTCTTGAGCTAATATTAGGATATCTTTTTGTAATAGTTTATAATCATTTTGTTTTTCTTGCGATGATTGGATAGTATAATACTGACTCCTAATAGCATCATATATATTGGAAAATGTATTGAATGTAGTCTGTATTTCAGAGCGTTTTTTTTCTCATTGCGTAAGTTTTCACGTTGTATGGATTAATTTTTCCTCATTTCTAAATATAATTACTTTGTTATCGACAAACACAATCCTAGCTGAGGTTTTGTCTAGCAATCTAGCTGTTTTAAACATATGATCCAATTGAGTTTGAATTTGTGAATTATAAGGATCTATATCAAACAATTCTATAAATTTTTGTGGTAATTTATCAGGATCAAAAACTATATAAGACTGAAATAAATCATATATTTGTTTGTTATACTGAGCATTGTTTTTTTGAAATAACGAATCGTTTCATGTAAAAAAGTATTCTTTGGGAGACAATGCCCTTTGAAGATTTAGATATAATTGAGAAGATATCATTTCTTTACTTTGGGTCCATGCAAATACTCATTTGATAGGAAAAATATTTCACTCTTGTATTCATTGGGTTTGTTGATCTATTTTGGATTGATCAATCTTATGTGTTTTTTCTGGAGATTTTTTAGATTTTGCCATGAATTATTTATTTTACATAAAAATATAAAAAATATTATAACTATATTAATAACAAAGTCAATTATTGTTATAGCTGCAGTATTTAGGAGAATATTTTATAAAAAATATACAAAACAAAAAGAATAGATGTGTTGCTTCCTAATTGCAGCTATCTTTAAGTAGTAACAAATGATGTTTCTATTTTATCTTTTTGACCATATAGGTTCACTCAAGTTTATATCCAAGCTTTCTATAATATGCTCTGACACCGATACCAGAGATTACGGAAAGCTTTGTATACTTGTGTCATTGTGAAATCTGCTCTGCTATTTCCATAAGTTGTTTACCGAATCACTTGTGTTGAGATTTTCCATTTTTCTCTTTTTTTATCTTTCCATCTTTCAATCCTTCCATCTGTCCATAGACGTGTAATTCCCTAATCATCGCAATATCATCACCAATTCCTTTTATCTTGTCGCTGGTCCCTCGTCCCTGTGTGGGTAGTAAGAGTCTTGTAAAACCATATATATACCCAAGTTCATCTTCAAAAGAAATAAAATACTCCACTCCTCCACTACTCTGATATTTTCTGATGACTACATTAGCTACGGCTTTGAGCTTTGAACTTTGAGCTTTAGGCTTGTTTCTAATCTCGCGACTTCTTGTATCCAATGATACAAAATTTCTTACTGATTTTACATCTGGATCTTTTCCGATGATATATGTTTTGATTTCTCCATTTTTTCGAACGATTTTTCCTAATTCATCTTTGAGTGCTTTCTGCAGAGACGAGTAAAGCATGTATTTTCCATATAATCTTTGGTAAAACTTTTTTCGTGCTCATGGTTTGTTTTTTTGTTCTTGTAATAACTGGTTATGCATAAGTTGAGATAAATTCGTTATCGTACTTCCTGCAACAATCTCGTTTGCGGGGATATCACGGATTAAACGTTTGATTCTTGTATATGATGGAATGACATCAAAAAACACCTGTCTAATAAGTTTTTTTATGTTTTCCGTTTCCAATGGGATATATTTTCCTTGTTTGTATAGTTCATACAGTTGAGTATTAGGGATGACGGAAGTCGGATAGAACTTGATTTCATCCGGTTTGAAGAATAGGTCAGTATATATATCTTTAAATGTTTCTAGGTCTTTGGTATCATCAGAACCATAGAGTCATGGCATGATATGCAAAGAAAATTTGAATCCATATTGTCTAATCTTGTGACACGCCTGACGCGCTTGTTCAACAGAATGTCATCTCTTGTTGAGGGTGAGTACTGTATCGTTTGATGACTGTAGTCCCATCTCTATCCTTGTCACTCCGAGTTCACGTCGAAATATACAATTTTCATCAGTAACATATTCTGGTCTTGTCTCTATAGTGAGTCCAATTATTCTATGTGCTGTGTTTTCGTTTTTTTTGAGTGCTTCTTTGATAGTTTTGGAATAACCAATTATTTTATTGGTATCTACAGTAGCGTGAGAATATTTTTTGGTCGTAGATATTTTTATATTTTTGAAATATTCGTCAAAAGTATTACATGCATCGTAGAGTTCTTTGATAAACTTAATTTTATAGTCTTTGGTATATACATCAAAGGTTCATCATAGGACGATCATCTCTATCTTATCTGTTTCATGGCCAGTTAGTGTTAAGGAAAGTAATCTATTGTAGACTTGTTTGATAGGATCAAATTTATTGAGCAATGCTCTCATTGCCCCAGGCTCAGATTTTATATAACTCTTGGGCATCGTCGGATCGTTAGGACAAAAAATACATTGTCCAGGACAATAAAACGGTTTGGTAAGCACTTGCACCGATACAATTCCTGATTGTGATCTGATTCCTCTTTTTTTGAGTAATTGTTCTATCTGTGGATTTTTGATAATCTTCTTGGCTTTCAATAATGTATGATATATTTGAAGCAATTGGATATTTGAAGGCAGATCAGGCAGATTATTTGTTTTTGAAAAATCTCTCTTGATACTTGTTAATAGGTCAAGATTACGATCTTTTTCTTTAGTCTTGATGAGTTGATAAATAATTTTTTCCATGATAAAGTTACTATATAGAATTATTTTCTTTTTTCCACATAGAAAATTTTTTTCTGATTTTACTATTGAAAAATTACTGCCAACATATACAATTATACCACAGAAAACATCTTCTTTATATGAATTTGTTTATTTCAATGAAACACTTACAAGAACGTGTCAAAAAGTTTTGTAAAGATAATGATATGGAAGCTCCTATAGAACATAGGGTATTGGATACTTTATCTGAACTTGGTGAGGTTGCAAAAGAAATTCTCAAAATGAGTAATTATGGAAAACAAGCTATTGAATATAGAAATAATCTACAATGAGAGTTGTGAGATGTTCTTTATTCTTTGATCACTATTGCTAATACTTTTGATATTGATCTAGAAGAATCTTTGAAGCAAGTACTTCAAAAATATGAAAAAAGACTACAAAAATGATCTGCTGGATCTGAAAACGAATAATTCTTATCATATTTTTTATTGTGTAACCACTCTTATTATGATTACATTATCACCACTACCCTACAGCACAAATGCATTAGAACCCGTTATTGATACCCAAACTGTAGAACTACACTATGGGAAACATCATCAAGGCTATGTAAACAAATTAAATGAACTGATTGCTGATACAGGATTTAAAGATCGAGAGCTTGAAGAAATTGTCAAAACATCTGACTGACCCATTTTCAATAATGCTGCGCAGACACGAAACCATACCTTCTATCGAAACGAACTTCAATCTCCAACAGACAACAATATGCCGACAGGAGTATTATTAGAAGCACTTGTTGCTCAACGAGGAAGCTTTGAAAAGTTTCAGGAAATTATGATAGCAAGTGCGGTAGGAAATTTTTGATCTGGACGAACATGGTTGGTAAAAAATAGCGATGGAGCTCTAGAAATCATGAATACGAGTAATGCTGGATGTCCTCTAACTACTGGCAAAAAACCGTTACTTACTATAGATGTACGAGAACATGCATATTATCTCCATTATCAAAATCGTAGAATAGAATATGTAACGAACATATGGAAATGTATCAATTGGAACAAGGCAAATGAATTATTTAGTCAGTAAAGGTTTATTTAGTAGGAAATGGCATGAATACTAGATATAAGAAGGATAAAGGTGATAAATGAGAAACTCTTGTAGCAAATTATTATCAAGATCAATGATATATTCTTATAAAAAAGAACTATACGATCCCGTGATGAGAACTTGATCTTATTTTTCAGAAAAATGAAACATTGACGTTTGTAGAAGTAAAGGTTGTTGATCATATATATGACCTTGATGATTATATAACATCCAAGAAACTTTGATATATCAAACATACAATTGCATACTATTTATTTACCCATCCTACAGAGAAAGACTACACACTTGATATTGTATTTGTAAGGGATAATTCTATACTTGAAGTCTATCAAAATGTAACGAATAACTAATTCAGTCTACGAACTCATGATAAATATTTCATGACAAAAGCGCACCATGTATATGGTTCGCCATAAAAATAGATAAAAAAACATTTATTTGATTTAATTATTTACCTACTCTATGAAAAAAAGTAAATTAATCATTTTATTTATATTATGATCCCTTTTTGGCTGACTTATATGGCAAATTGGTCATGAATGGAATGCACTTCATCAGCCACTTATTCAATCAGGAAAACTCAATTTGGATGGTTTAGTTGCATCAATAAAAAATGTTGTAAATACCGAAGAACTTTGACTATGAAACAAAAAATATGAACGTTTTGATACTATATATAATGTTCTTGAAAGTTCCTATTATAATGTTGACAAGCTCAATACAGGAAAAATGCTTAGTAGTGCGCTCAAAGCATATGTAGACGCGATTGATGACCCATATACTATATATATGGATAGCGAAACAAATTCCTGATTTCAAGAAGAGCTCAAATGATCATCAGATTTTGAAGGTATAGGTGCGGTTATTAGCAAAAAAGATTATTATATCCAGATAGATGAAATCATCAAAGGCTCGCCTGCATTTATTGCTGGACTCAAAATGCTTGATAGAATTGTGTTGATCAACACCTGATCTACAAAAGATCTAGATGTCAACCAGGCTGTCAATTTGATTAGAGGTCCCAAAGGGACAAAAATAAACCTTACTATAGAAAGGACTGATAAAGAGGGAAAAAAAGAAGTGATTGAAAAAGAAATAACAAGAGATAAGCTTATCATACCATCTGTTAATGGAAAGATACTTACATGAGAGAACAAAGAAATATTTGGATATATCAATATTTCTATCATCGGTGAAGAGACAGAAAATTTATTAAAAAAAACATTAAATGATCTCAAATCAGAACATATTAATGGTATAATTCTTGATCTTAGAGGAAATTGATGAGGACTTTTACCGGTATCTGTACAGATTGCTTCCCATTTTATTCCAAAAGGGAAATTGGTGGTAAGTGCCAGATATACAACTTTCGAAGATGAAAAACTATTCTCAGAATGATATTCAGATTATCAGAATCTTCCTATGGTAGTGCTTGTTGACTGATTGACGGCTTCCGCAGGAGAGATTATCGCGCTCGCATTACAAGAACAAGTTGGCGCACAACTTGTAGGAACCAAAACATTTGGAAAATGATCTATCCAAACTATGGATGAATTTGATGATGGTGCCTCACTAAAATATACGGTAGGTAAACGATATACACCAAATTGAGAAAATATAGATCTTACCTGAGCCACTCCCGACATCATTATAGAATTTGATCCAGAAGCCTATATAAATTCAGGTATCGATACGCAACTCGAAAAAGCAAAAAATCTACTAACTACTATGATTAAAAAATAATATATTCTATTCCGTGGCATTTAATCTTTAGATGATATCTTATGACTGTACATATACAACTTCAGAAACCAGATGGTACTTTAATTGCTAGCTTTCCCGCTGAAGATCGTCAAAGCATAGCGCAGATAGCCAAAAACAATGGTGTAGAATTTCCTGTTTCTTGTGGAATTTGATCCTGTGGTATATGTAAATGCAAAATCATCACATGACATCAATATGTTCAAATAGATAAAATATCTATGCCTATGAGACCATTAGAAAGAAATGAAGATGGTAGTTTCCAAGAAGTGTTTGCCTGTATAGGTTGAATTTCGTCTGAAGCTATTAATGATACAGATCACCATGCAGTTATCTTTGAAAAAAACATGTAATATATATATATACTTAGATTTTATCTTATTATGTAGCTAACGTGATCGTATTTGATATCGAGCACATAAAGAAATTAAAACAACAAGACCAAAACGCATTCAACCAATTCTATCTGGAAACTGTTGATATGTTTTTCCGTTATATCAATGCCAATTATTTTATAAGTAAACAAGATGCCGAAGATATCATCTCAGATTTTTATGTGAAATTTTGGGAAGGAATAAAATCCTACAAAGAAGATCAATCGTTTACAGCATATTTCCGAACGATACTAAAGAATACTATCAAGGATTTCTTCAAAAAAAATTCTGATACTCCATTCACACAATTACAGACAGATGATGATTGAGTAGCATTTGAAGATACGCTTGTAGACAATTTTGATCTTACATTACTTTTGGAAAATGATTTCAAATTTGAACAGATAGCAGAAGCCATGAAAAGGCTTGATGATGTAAGCAAAGAAATTATTTATTTCAAATTTATTGAAGAAAAAACAAACGAAGAAATATCATCTATAACATGATCATCAAATGAAATGATTAGACAAAGACTTTCTAGAGCTATTAAACAACTAAAAAAAACATTAGAAAATACATACATATAATTTTTTACAACACAGATATATTTTGTTTTTTTAATACAATATTTTATACTCTTTATAAAATATTTGACAGTAGTTTCTATCTCCGCATCCTATGTGGTTTTTCTTATTATATCTAATATTTACCGTATATTTTTATAAAAATGTCAACTATAAATCACCAGACACCACCATAAAAACGAACAATACTCTAGTTCTTACCTAGCATTTCTATTTATCTATATATTGTTCTTTTTCTTTAAAAAATCTCTTGAAATATGCTTCCTGTATGATAATATAGTTGATGTACACAGTTCTTTTTATTATGTAATTATTTGTACAAATGACAAAGACAGCTCTTATTGCTAGCCTAGCAGAACAATTAGGTGTTTCTAAAAAATTAGCTTCTGAATTAGTTAACTCATTCATCGACACAGTTATTGGTGGAGTTAAAAAATCTGGTGAAGTTAGAATTCAAGGATTCGGAACTTTCAAAGCTTCTAAAAGAAAAGCTAGAGAAGGTGTTAATCCACAAAACCCAAGTCAAAAAATCAAAATTCCTGCAATGAAAGTTGTTACTTTCAAAGCTGGTTCTGAATTCAAAGGTGCTGTTAAAAAATCTTAATCGCATACTAGAATTATATTATAGAAAAACTCTGCTTCGGCAGAGTTTTTTTTGATATGTATCTTTTCATTCTCACACAGCAAAGAAATGCAGTGCTGATTCCTCTTCGATCATTATTCTCTGATTAATTTTGGAATATATTTTTCTTTACTAATTGATTGGTCTGCATTAATTTTTTTCATGTACGAAAAAACAAGATATAAAACGAATTTATACCCTATTGTTCGTATGCAGATGCTCTTACAGTCCGTCGCAGATATACACTTCCATACTATTTACACCTTGTTTGTTTTGTACTAATACTCTTACAGTCCGTCGCAGATATATACTCTTACAAATAAGTCACAAACAATCTCATAGAGATTTTTTATGTCGCTTTTGTTCAGCCTTAGCTGTAACAAAAAATCCACACAAGATAACTAATATAATATACAAGAAGACAACCTATCCTATATGTATAGGGTAGACTGTTGTTTTGCATATTACACCAATTATAGTCGTGCGGATCCAAAAAACAGTTCTTGAAAAAATTTTTAGCGTGGAGTAAGACATATTTTATATACCTTACTTCAGTGATAGAATTATAACTATTGGTATATAAAAGTCAACAGCTGTTTTCAAATTGATTTTTTGCTGTAGAATACTATATATACTCTAAATTAGAACATTATGAACATTTAGAAAACATAAAGATTCTTTCAATTGCTCTATATAATAACCTAATTTTGCAATCTTTTAATTTTTTACTCTATAATTCATGACCTGATATATCGTTTTAGCAGTACTTGCTGGTGGTTTGATAGGATATTTCATCTTTTATCTGAGATTTCAGCATAAAGACACTATCAATCAGCTTAGATCAAATCTAAAAGAAGCTGCTAAAGAAATAGAATATCTTAGCCATGAGCTAGATGAATATGTTCAACAAAATGCGCTCTTGAAACAGAAAACGACAGAATTATTAGAAAAAAACGATGATCTGTCTGACGTTGTTTCCGAGTTGAGTAAATATTATGTGCACTTGAAAAAAGCCGCTGAAAAGACAACAGAACTTAGCAAATATCTTCATACACCAAATCCAGATATAGAAGAAAAGATGCAACCGTTCTTAGATAGAGCAAAAGACAAAGTGAACGAGGAAAAAACATTTTTTTAAAAAATGATGATAAATTAGAAATGATAGATGTAGGATTTATACATATGAACTATTGTATATTACAATAGTCTATAATTAAGACAAATACATTCATCTATCATTTATCATCTAAAATCTATAATCTTGAAGACCATCCATCATCTCCATTTACTTTTAATTATTTAGTCATCCAGTTTGTCCTACAATCAAAAACATATCCTTATTCATGACCCAGAGACAGGATACAATACTATAGCTGATCAGTATAAGGCATATCACAAACACCTTGATAGTTTTGAAAAGGGTGTTTTTGTTAAGTTTTTACCAAGAGACCAAGAAAATTTACAGATTATCGATCTTGGTGCAGGTGATGGAAGACTCTATAAATTTCTTGCACCCTTGAAACCGATAAGATATGTTGCCTGTGATATCGCCGAAAAACTATTAGAAAGGCACCCCCTCCACGGCGGGCAAGCGGGTGCAGAGGTAGAAAAAGTGGTTTGTGACTTGGAAGATACCCTCCCCTTTGATGATGAATCATTTGATGTAGCGACACTTTTTTTTGTGCTTGAACATATCGAGGACGTAGATAGTTTATTTGGAGAGATATATAGAATATTGAAACCGGGATGAACCTTAATCATCGGACATTTTATCCAAAGACGTGAATTCATTTGGAAAAAAGATAAGGATCAGTTTAGAATTAAATTTTTTAATCATAGGATACAGGATATAGAGAAATCTCTTATAAAAAACTTCTTTGATCTGCATGTTGTGCCTATTCGTGAAGAGGGAATCATTATAGGACATGTTGTTGTTTGTAGTAAGACATAAGTTCTTGAAAAAATATCTTTTTTCCGTAGAAAGTAGAATGTAGAAAGTAGGAAAACATAACCTTCTACCTTATACTTTTTACTTTTTACTTAGTTCCTATGGCAAAATTTCTTATTACTACACCAATTTATTATCCTAATGGATATCCACATATCTGACACGCATATAGTTCATTTATTGCAGATTTTTATGCAAGATATAAAAGATTGCTTGGATACGATGTAAAATTTTCTACCGGTAATGATGAAAATAGTCAAAAAATCGTTCAACAAGCTGAAATCGAAGGTAAGGATGTAGTAATATATCTTGATGAAATGGCATCGAAACGAGAAGACGTCTGGAAACATTTGCAAATTTCTTATACGGACTTTATAAGAACTACTCAAGAAGATCATAAAACGCTTGTTCAGGAGATGCTTCAAAAGTCATATGACGCGTGAGATATCTATGAAGGCGAATATAAAGGATACTATTGTGTAGGATGCGAAGGTTTTAAAACAGAAAAAGATCTCATCTCCAAAGATTGAGAACTTGTCTGCCCCGATCATCTCAAAAAACCAGATATAATTATTGAAAAAAACCGATTTTTTAAACTCAAAAATTATCAGCAAAAAATAGAAGATCTCTATGAAAAACATCCAGAATTTATTCTCCCTGAATATAGATTCAATGAAATGAAGTCGTTTGTTCGTAGTGGTTTGGAAGATTTTTCTGTCTCTAGAGAAACTAATAAATTTGGTATACCACTCCCCTTTGATCCTCAACAGGTAAGTTATGTTTGGTATGACGCACTATTTAACTATGTTACTATCTCTAGAGAGAGTGGATTTCGAACTCCAGAAACACAAATAATTCATATTTTAGGAAAAGATATCGTAAGATTTCATGGTGTTTTTTGGCCTGCAATGCTCATGAGTGTGGATTATCGTCTCCCAAATACAGAATTTGTGACAGGCTTTTTTACCGTAGATGGGCAAAAGATGAGCAAATCTCTTGGGAATGTTATCGATCCGGTTCAGGTAGTGGATGATTATGATAGAGATGCTGTTATCTTCAATTTGCTTTATGATGTTCCTATCGGTGCTGATTGAGATTTCTCTGTAGAAAGATTGGCAAATTTATATGATAGTATGTTGATTGGTTGACGAGGGAATTTGGTCAATAGAGTCACGAGTTTATGCAAAAAATATGAGATCACCAGTGGGAAATTCAATAAGCAGAAGCGAGAATTCTTTAAAGAAACTACCAATAGCAAACTTGTCCAATATTTTGAAGATGGACGAGATGGTTCAAAAATAGAAGAGCAATATCTCAAAACAGCGGATATCAAATGATATCTTGATGACCGATATCAATTGGTCCAAAGAGCAAATGAATATATTACTAAAGCTGAGCCATGGATCAAATATAAGAATGAAGAAACCAAAGCTGAGGCACTTGCTGATCTAAAATTTTTGCTCTACATCGTCAAAAACATCGCACTCTTTTCCGCACCTATTTTGATTAATGGATTTAAGAAAATACAAACGATTTTCGGTAATGAAGAATTTAGCAGTATAGATTCCACGGTAAATAATTCTGATACTACCTTCAAAGTTGTCTTTGATATGGAAGACTTTCCGGTGAATTTGAATCCACAAATAATCTATCAAAAGAAAGAAGAATAATTTTTATATACTACTATCCTACTAATGAATAATCAAGAATTGAGCAAACAACTTTTCGAAGAGCAAATACAACTCATAAAAATGAATATAGATAATCAAGATTCAGATATATTGGAGCAACAGAAACAAAAGATACTACAAATAAAAAAAGAGATTTCAGATGTGCTTCAGGCAGAAAAAGATAATACAGCAAGAGATCAAGAATTAAGACAACTTCGTAAATTGGAAAAAGAGAAAGAGAGAGAACAATTCTATAATCAAGAAGATGTTCGTCTTGATGATTTTGATACATGTATAGATGAATTTGCTTTTTTAAAAGCTATGATAGAATTTTATGAAAAAGAAGAGCTACAATATCCTGGAAGTGGTTTCTGTATTTCTTCTCTCTCTAGTACCCATGCAAATATTTCCTTAATTGATAATTGGGAAACATATGATGCAAACTTTACTTTCCAAATAGAAGGAGACTTCCAAGATTTTTTAAAAAGTATTCGTGTTAAAAAATTCACTCATAGTTATGATGAAGAAAGATTAGAAGAATCCTACCCTTATCCAGGAAAGAAGGAAGCTATTATAAAATTTTTTAGTGTCATTAGAGACTATATGAACAGATAGTTTTTTTTATTCATCCCACAAATCCCTACTATAATATAGCATTGAAGAAATATCCTAATAGGATCATACAGAGTCCCACTACCCCGAAAAATATGAGTAGTAATTTTGTCTTCATGACTTTTTTGAGTATCAGAAATTCTGGTAAAGATAAGCCTACTACTGCCATCATAAATGCCAATCAGGTACCCAATGGTATTCACTTGGCTATCAAAGCTTGTACGATAGGGATTACACTTGTTGCATTGGCATAAAAAGGAATACCTACTATCACGGCTATAGGGACAGCAAATGGGTTATTTTTGGTAATATAGTGTTCAAAAAAACCAGTGGGTACAAATCCATGGATTGCTGCTCCCACGCCTACTCATAACAAAACATAAGGAATAATTTTCACTGTAATGTTTCGTGCTTCTTTGATTATTTCTTTAAGTCTTTGTGAAAATACTATTTTTTTCTGAATACCTTCATCGGATTGATTTGCTCTTTTGACCTGAATGAACTCAGCGAGATATTTTTCTAATTTCATTTTGCCTAGCACCCATCATCAGAACATTCCCACTACTATACCGCTTATCATATAGATTGCTGTTACCTTGAGCCCAAAAATCCCTAGAAACATGGCTATAGCTACTTCGTTTACGAGTGGTGAAGTAATAAGGAAAGTAAAGGTCACTCCTAGAGGTATCCCTGCCTTGAGAAATCCTACAAATAAGGGAATCGATGAACAGGTACAGAAAGGGGTAATAGCTCCGAAAAGTGATGCAAAAAAATATTCCAATCAGAATAATTTGTTCTTACTCAGAAAATTTCTAATCTTTTCTATAGGTAGATAAGAATTGAGCAAAGTCATGAGATTGGTAATTACGAGCAAGAGCAAGATAATCTTGATACTATCATATAGGAAAAAATTAAGCGCTTGCGCCATATGAGTAGTAGTTTCCAGATGTAATATACTGGAGATAAACCAATCATTTATAGGTAATATCCGGGTGAACATGTATCGATGAGATATAAAAGATTATCTACAGTCACATCAACATCATCATGAACAACAGTCTTCATCTTCATCATCACCACATGATCATCATCCACAACATTCATGGGATGATGTCTGATTAGTCAAAATATCTGCCATTTCTTTTGCTTCTGGCACTCTTCCCGTGAATATCACCTGTTCATCTATAACTAATCCTGGCAAGGTCAAAATATTATATTCCATAATCTCTTTCATATCATCAACTTTGATGATCTCACAGTCTAACTCTAATTTTTTTGCTGCTTTCTCAACGGTTTTTTGTAAGAGTTGGCATTTTGGACATCATGTTCCAAGGATTTTGATAATCATTTTTTATAATTTACTATATAAAGTTTCAAAAAAACACTCGTGTATATCGAGAAACAAACTAATACCAGTGTTACTTCTTTATTCTTTTACAGATTTTATTTTACAGGTACTAATATTGAACAGGGAATAGAGTCAACAAAATCCTGTTATACTCGTAATCAAAGCTAGTATGCCAATTACATATGCGATAATCTGTAAAGTTCCTAGCAACCAAAAATATGATCCTACTATTGTTACAATAGCAATCACCAATCTGACCATACGATCAGTCATTCATTCATTTGCTTTCATATGCATAAAGAAAAAAATAAAAGGTATTATCTTTGTATACTATACATCATGATACCTCCATCGATATTAATGATAGTATATTGGGGAAGTTGTGGTTTGAGTTGCATTTGTACATAGCCAGAAGATCCTCCTGAATGACAATAGAGGCAGAAATATGTCCCTTCTGGATACTTATTTCCAGAAAACATATCATTGGAAATAATAACTGAATCTTCTATAGGATGATCTATCATATCTACAAGAACTACACGAATCCCCTTTGATTCCAAATATTTTTTATTCTCAAAATATTCTGTCCGTGTCCATTTATCGGTAGATTGCTTGCCACGTATATCGCATGCATCTGATGAGTATAAAGAAGAAACATCCATTATCTAGACAACTACAAACTAAAAATATTTTTTAAACTGGATTTGATATTCTGATATGATTTTTTTTCTAACATGTAAAAAACATTCTTCCCTTCTCTTCTTGTGATTAGCAATCATATATCTTTTAGCACATTTAAATGATGAGAAATAAGATTTTGTTTCAATGACAATAATTCAGTAATTTTACAGACACAAAGTTCTCATTTTGTAGCTAACAAACAGATAATCTGGAGCCTATTTGCTTGTGAGATTGTAGCCAATATATCAGCGAATCATTGCATATCTTTAGTTTTACAACTCATCATTTTATAGCATAAAAAATAAACATATCAACACATATTGATATGTTCTAAAAATTCAAGCGAAAAATAGAACAATGAGTAAGATATCTCTCTCATTATTGTCTGATCATCCATATTTTTATAACAGAAACGTGTATTTAGTATTATCTACGACGAGCTCTTTTATCTCATCTATATTAATCTCCCATGCAGTCGTATCTTCTTCTGGCATTTCAATACCTCATGCTACATTAAGAACAAATTCTGCGTCGATAAATACACAAGGATCTTCGTCTTCGTCATCTCCCATATCAACGCATCAAATCGCTACTGATAAACAGGTAACGGGGATATCATGTTCACCTATAAATTTGAATCTATCTATAATCAATCCCTTCTGGGCAATATATTTGAGAATGTTTATCTTCTCTTCCTCTCTTACTATAGCTATTTCTTCTTTCCATTGTATATTTTCTGATATATTTTTTGAACGATTTTGATTGTCATAAGCCTCAGTTTTTTGATCAAAATCATCATAGGAATAATGGAGCTGCTTTTTTAGTTTATCAATCTTCTTTTTTTGTTCTCCAATAAAAATACTGGTCTCATCAGAGATGATTCTCATTTTAAACAAAGTAACAAGATCTTGTGTTATATATGGATCTGGGTCATATGATTTTTTATCTTGTTTTTCAGGAATGTATTCTTGTCCATCCCAAATATCGTTATAACTAATAAATTCATCTCCCATGTATTTTTATAAATCATCAAAGAAATAAATTTTTGTTATATATTTTTGTTCGCTTATTTATCAAATAGACTAGCTATTTTTTTGTTTTTTACAATAACAACTGGTGGCTTTTTGGTATTTATAAATCGGAAGAAGCACATAATTATTACCCCAATAGCAAATGCAAAAAGAAATGTAGCCTGTGGAGAAATTTTGTCCCATAAGGTTCAGAGTATATATCAACCAGGAAGTGACACTATTCAGATAGCTGTATGAAATATTCCCAATGCTGTCCCCTTTTGATCTTTGTTGGCTAAATCAACAACAAGCGCTCTTTCTGTTCCATCCACAATAGCAAATACCACACCAAACAGAATAAAGAATATAATCACCCATGTAATTTGGTTTACTAATGCTAATCATAATGTCACCACCAAAAACAAACTATATGCTATCCACAACATGGTCTTTCTTCAGATACGATCTGAAATCATTCCCGCAGGAGCAGACATCAATGTATATATACCATAAAACAGTACATAATACAAAATCGCCATTTGATCTGATGCGCCTACACTTTTTGCTTTGAGCAATAAAAATGCAAAACCAAAATTTACCAAAGCAAACATTGCAGAAACAAATATAAATATTTTAAGATTTCTTGGTAAGAGTTGAACTGATCTTCTTAATGATGGAATCTCTACCTTTGGTAGTATATGAACATGATTTCGATGTGTCTCTTTTTTCATAGTCTTGGCTTCTTTGACAAACATTATCACTATGACCCCAATCAATCCTGGGATAAATGCAAAGAGAAATAAATTTTGATATCCTAAATATGGAAATAAAACCAAGGTCAAAAGTGCTCATACAACAGATCCTGTTCCATCCATTGCTCTTTGGACACCATAGGCTTTCCCCATAAACTCTGGTGCAGTGGAATCTGCTACTAATGCATCTCTCGGTGCATCTCTCAATCACTTTCCTATTCTTTCTATCACTCTAAATACGAGTACTGCTGGCCATGTTTTTGCAAGGGCAAATAATGGTTTCGTGATTGTAGAAAAACTATAGCCAATAATGACAAATATTTTTCTTTTTTTAAATTTATCTGATAAATATCATGAAAACACTTTTAACAATGATGCAGTCGTATCCGCTGCACCTTCTACAATTCCTATAATTGTCGCTCCAGTACCTAAACTTGTCAAAAACAATGGTATCAATGGGAACACCATCTGTGAACTTAAGTCCGTGAGTAAACTCACTAAGCCAAGTAAAAGTACGTTTCTAGAAATTCATTTAAAAAAATATTTGAAGTTTTTCATATAGTATAGTAGTCTATATAACTAAAAGATATTGATATATTTCTTTTCTACGAGTTTTACAACAACAAAAATAGCTAAGACAATAAGATGTCCAAAATATTCTCCTGGATTGAGAATCATAAGATGCAGCATAGCAAAAATCAATGCGATATATGATGTATATTGAATAGTCTTTCGATGTCATTTTAACAATCTGAGAGAAAAATCATTTGAAGTAATATACCCAAAAAACAAACAAAGTATCCCAATATATCCTACAAGGATATTTCGTATCTGTAACTGATTTACCAGACTAAAGTGTATATGTATCCATCATGCAATATATATCCCTGCATGCGTAAATATAGCCAAAAATGTTGTTATGCCCAATAATCTTCTATATCTCATACCTAAACTGGCAATAAAATATATACTACTAAGCAACATATATCGTACTCATTTCCAAGATCTTCATTTTATGGTTTTGAGATATTGCCACCACCAAGAAAACCTTGTAGTTTTTAGTTCTGTATATTTTAACAAAAGTATAAATAATGGCTTTACAAATAAGGTCAGCCATAGTAAGTTAAGTCATGTATTTGCAAATCGTTCGCTCGTTTCATTTCACAAAAATAATAGTGCGTCTGGGGCAAAGTATGATGTCAATACTATAGCTATACTTATTAACGTAACTATCATATAATAGATATACATATTTTTTGAAACAATTAAAATGTTATGATATATATCACTTTTCTTTGAGATAATCAAATCCTGCTTTCCTGAAACTGAAGTCATTGAGCGCATGCATATCACTATTTACGTACACTCCCCCTTGTATGAGAGTCAATGCTCTATCTAATTTTTCGAGATCCGTTAGTCCTATATGAAGATAAAAACAATTTATCTCTATGGGAATTTGGTACTGATTGAGTACGTCTACCACCGCTTCTATATCCAAATATTCTGAAGTTTTTTTATTGCAGAGATGACCCATACATTTTATCTTGTCGTGATATTTATGGATTGCCTTGATGTATGCTTGGGTGATGTTTTTGAGGTCACCTGTATAATTCTCTGCATGACATGATAAAATACAAAAATCTGATGTATGCCCCTGGATATCAAAAGAGCAATTTCCTTCTTCATTCATAAGATCTCCCTCTATACCAAAATTTACTTCTACATCATTATGGATATTTTTCCATCTTTCTGTATGTACTCTTCGATTCCTATTTATAATTCCATAGCTGTCCAACATAAATTGGCTATGGTCAGTTATCGTTATCTTTTTGAGTCCTATCTTACCTGCATATTGGACTATTTCGTCGATAGTATTCATACCATCAGAATAATTTATACTATGCATATGATAGTCTTCGTTTATGGTATTTAGTATTTTCATATGAGTATATGTTCAATTAAAATCTATGCTTTGTTGATTTCATAGCCTTCCTTAGTATCTTTAACTTCTCGTCATAGCTCACTTATTTTTTTTCTCAGTTCATCTGCCAAAGCGTAATTTTTTTCCTGTTTTGCTTGGATTCTTTGATTCGCTAGTGTAGTCACTTCAGCTGGAATATCATATTTTTCTTCTATCATAGGCTCAAATAGTCAGAGTTTAAGAAAATTATCTTCCAACCAAGTAACGATTGCATAAGCATTTTCCATTTCTGAACTTACAGCTCATTGCACTGCTGCCAACAATTTTGGTGTATTGATATTATCATAGATCGCCTCTATAACTTGCGTATAAAACGGATCGTTTTCAAATTCTTTCTTATCCTTAGTTACTTTTTTACCTTGCAATTTTTTAGTTAATGAATGTCTGGTAGCTTTTGCTGCTTCTAATTGCTCCCAAGTAAAATTTTGAAAGCTTCCATACTGAGCCATAAAGTAGAAATATCTCAAATCAAGTGGAGAAAACTTTCCTCAATCTTTATTTTTTATATCTTCTATGCTGTAAATATTACCTAATGACTTACTCATCTTCCCTCCATCTACTTGAAGAAATTCGTTGTGTATTCGATATTTTACTCGAGGATGAACGTCAAAAGCACATTCAGATTGTGCTATTTCGTTGGGATGATGGATGGTTATATGATCTGCTCATCCATGATGGATATCAAATTGCTCTCATAAATATTCACTCGACATAGCACTACATTCTATATGTCGTCCTGGAAATCATATTCCCCAAGGAGACTCCCGCTCCATCTGTCTTTTTTCTCCTTCAGGAGAAAATTTCCATAATGCAAAATCGGTAGCATTTTTCTTCCCTTTCATATCTACTCTCTCTCCTGCATTTAGATCTGCTAGACGCTTTTTGTAATTTGGTCACATAAGCTCACCATAATTCTCTACTTTGCTTGTATCCATATAGATACCATCTCATGATACTGCATAAGTATATCATTTTTGTTCAAGTGTCTTTATAAGTTCTATTTGTTTTTGGATGTGTTCAGTTGCTCTAGGCATTACATCAAATGCATCTATATTGAGTTCTTTCATATTATCTTTAAAAATCTTTTCATATTGTTCTGCTATTTCTTTGGCTGTTTTTCCTTCTCTTCTTGCTCACTTTTCCATTTTATCCTCTCCATCATCTCCATCAGAAACCAAATGCCCAACATCCGTAATATTCATCACTGCTTTTACTTTGTATCAAAGTAATTTCAACGTATTTCTAATCAAGTCAGCAGTAAAGGTTGCTCTCAAATTTCCGATATGTGGAGTATAGTATACTGTTGGACCACAACTGTATATACCTATAAAATCCTTTTTAGGTCCTTTATACTCTGGATCTTCCATCAAAGGGATAAAGGGTCTTTTATCACGAGTAAGTGTGTTATAGAGATGTAATTGCATCAAAAAAACAAAAAAAATAAAGTCATCTCTACTCTACTAAAGCTGAAAACAATTTCAATTGAAATATTCCATTAACATATTACTATAACGATATTATATAATTGTATTTTTATAGTTTTTCCTTATAGTATTAGCGTCTTTTTACTTATATATGTACTATGTTAGATTTTTGAATTCTTGGTAATAATGCCAGGAATCTACTCTATATTAAAAAGTTTAATGATAAAAAATGAATCCGTTTAGCGAACAATAAGCTCCAAACGAAAGATTTTCTTATAGAAAGAGGAATCCCTTTTGCCAAGACGTATGGTATCATTCGCAATCGTAAAGAACTCTATGAATTTGATTTTTACTATCTTCCAAAAAAAAGTTTTGTCGTAAAACCCAATCATGGAAGTAAAGGACAAGGAGTCTATATTGTAAAATATGTCGAAGAACAGACAGCAGAGATGATACCTACATCTATACCATGAGGAAAAGATATATCGCAAACTCAAGGTAAATTTCAAAAACGATGAGATAAAGTTAAAAAAATATTTTTTCAAAAATTCGATGATCATCATCACTATGGGAAATATCAAATAGGAAATGAATTACTGACTGACCAGGAATTTAGAAGACGTTTGCTTGATATCCTGGATGGGAAATACTCTATGACACTCTGATGAGATAGTATCATTATAGAAGAGAAGCTTATCGCTGGAGAACTATTTAAAGATTTTTGTGAATATGGCCTAGCAGATATCAGAGTCATTGTTTTTAATCTCGTCCCGGTTGCTACTATGATTAGAGTACCAACCAAAGATTCTGGTGGTAAAGCAAATCTCGCTCAATGAGGATTGTGATTTGGTATCGAAGTAGGAAGCGGAAAAATTACCTCGCTTCTTTGGAAAAATAAAATCTATAAAACGAAATTTCCCAAAAAATTTGCCCATTTTCAGAATAAGAAACTCCCCTATTGGAACGATATTTTATTCCTTTCTTCCAAAGTACAATATTTTGTCAATCTTGGCTATCTTGCACTTGATCGAGTCATCACAGGAGAATGACCAAAACTTCTTGAAATCAACGCAAGAGCCTGACTTGAAGTACAAAAAGTAAGTGATACTAAATTAAAAAATGTATTGAATAAAATTGCTGATCTCAAAATTATCGATCCAGAAAAATGAGTAGAAATAGCAAAAAGTCTCTTTACTCCTGAAAAATCAGATCTTTTGGGACAGAATAAACTTCTCTATCTTTCTCAATATGCAAACCTTATCATCAAGGAAAAAGAAGAGGAAGAAAAAATCGATGTCATTGTAGAAGTAGATCTCAATAAATCAGGGAATTATATGTCACAGAAACTCTTTGATACTATAAAAGAGAATAAAAGAGAACGGTATCTTGATCTTTATGAAAATGAGATTACGATCAAAAAAACTAAGTTTACAAAAATGGAAAGTCTTCCTGACAATAAGATTATTCTAGGAAACAAGACTGCAAGCAATTATCTTATCAAGCCCGTACACAAGACACTTGCCAAAATAGATATCGTTAATCCAAAATATATTGATCCCTTGGAACTACCAGAGCTCCATATTATCGATCAAAAAATAGAAAAACTGAATAAAAAACTTAATCTATCTTCTAGACTCAGACCGCTCAATTATTTTAGTGAACTTGATAAATTCATTACCCTATATGGTAACTATAATCCTATATTTAAATATAAACGACCAGAAGAAGTAAAACTTATACAGGTTAAAGATGAAATTATTAAACTTCAGGAACAGCTTCATAAATTCAAAAGCTGATTTGTTCAACTTTTTTTAACTAAGCTTGAAGAATTGGAGACAAAAAGATGTCTTATTCTTGCCTATACTAAACAAGATTTTGATGCTATATCATTATATAACAGACAACTTTTTGGGGGATTTGATAATGATCTTCTCAAAACATCAAAAGAAAAAGTTTTTGCCCTCAAGGAAGACAATGAAAAACTTTTGTGAGAACCATTGAGTTTGTCAACCATAGAAAAGACTATAGAAAAATATCTTGCAGACAAAAAAATCTATGGTGTAGATATTGTGTTTAGTTATACAAACCTTTCTAGAATATCTGTCATTATGGGTAAAAACATCAAAATTAGTATATCTAAACATGGTGTTTTTAGAGAAAATGAATTGCTTTCTATCTTGGCACATGAGATTGATACTCATCTTGTAAGACATTTGAATTGACTCAAATCATGATGGAATATTTTTAAATTTGGTACAGGATACTATCTCAAAGATGAAGAGGGTTTGGCTATTTACAACGCTAGTAAAGTATTACCTGAAGGATATGACAAAGATAGTATTTATAAAAAATATTATCTTGTCAAAGAAGCTGAAAGTATGGACTTTAAAAAATTAGCACACATTATTAACTTTATTTATCCAAGCCGATCCAAGGAGCTTCAATTTAAAACAGCCATTAGAATCAAGAAGGGAATCATCCATACAAATATTATACATCCCTGAACAGTATTTATGAAAGATAAAACATATCTTGAGGGATATCAGAATATTAAACATTGGATGAAAGATTGAAACAATGATAATAAAATATATAAGGGTAAGATAAAAATTGATGATTTAGATTATATTATATAATATGGCCCAAAAACTAGGTTTCCAGCAAATTTCTAAACATTTTTTACAAGAAGAAGCAAAAAAGAGATGATATACTATAGAAACCATTCATGAGGGCAAGAACATTTTCTATGTAAAAAATAAAGACAAAAGTATTCTGTTTAAATGAATTGATGCTGGACTCACTACTAGACTTGGGAAATATCTAAGTGAAGACAAACTTTTGACATATATGCTCTTACAACACAACAATATTAGTATACCAGAGTGTATAGTGATACACAAAAAAGACAAGATAGATATTGCTGCTATTGCAAAATTATGATTTCCCTTGGTCACTAAGCCGCTTAATGGGAGTTTATGAAGATGAGTTGTTGTATGAATAAAAAACAAAACAGAATTACTCAAAGCCATTCATTATAATTTTGGTTTTGACAAACATGTCATAATACAGAAATACGTTGAAGGGAAAAATCTAAGAGTCTTAGTTATAAATCATAAGGTATTTGCCTGCTTGGAATGGACTAGACATCATATTGTGTGAGATGGAAAATCAACAATAAAAACATTATTAAAAAAAGAAAACCTCAATCCTCGAAGATGAAAAAATATTTTGGTATCCACATTACCAAAAATAATCATTAATGAAGAATTGGAAGAATTTTTTAAGGTGCAATATTGATATACATTGGACTACTGTCCAAAAGAAAATGAACAAATCTTTCTTAAGGGTAATGGATATACTAACGTCGTAGACGTTACTGATACAGTACCCAAAAACATCAAAAAAGCATGTGAACAGGTGAGCAAACTCTTTGATTTAAAAGTTGTGGGGATTGATGTAATATATAGTATGTCGGGGTTAAACAAAATTAATTTCTGGATATTAGAAGCAAATTCTCAACCATGAATAAAAACACATCATTTACCAATGGAATGAAAATCTAGAAATGTTGCTTGAGCCATATTGGATCTTTATTTTCCCAAGAAGTAAGCTCGTTTATATTTTTACCATACCTATATGGAATTCGAATCCTATGCATCTAATCAGATATATACCTATGCAAAACGTTGTGGTATAAAAGCAACACCAATCTCTTATGATGACAACCTTATGCTCCTAGAATATAAAGGGAAAAAAGAACTTATCAAACAGGTAGCGACACGTTTTACCACTATTATCCAATGAAGGATTTGTGATAATAAATATCTTGCTCTAAAAATACTTAGAGACAATTGAATACTCAACGTACCCAACAACTTTGTTATACAACATATAGATGAAACAAAAAATATGTCTATCTCATATCCTCTTGTCGTAAAACCACTAAAATGACATGGATGAATCTGAATATCTGTAGGGATTACCAATAAAAAAGAACTTAAAGATGCTTTTTTGGAAGCAAAAAAGCAATATTTTAGAGTACTTATAGAAGAATATGTGTCTGGTGAAGATTATAGATTTTTAGTTATAGATAAAGACGTTCGAGTATGCAAAAGGATACCACCAAAGATATTCGGTGATGGAAAGAAAACTATAAAAAATCTGATAGATACAGAAAACAATCTCAGAAAAAATATAAATAATCTTGCCGATATAAAAATTGATAATGAACTAGTGACTCAAATATCCTGTAAATGATATACATTAGAGAGTATCTTGCCCAAATGACAAGAATTGTTACTTAGAAAAAATGCTAATCTTAGTACATGAGGAACAACTATCGACTATACCGACAAAGTTCACAAAAAAAATAAAAAACTTGCACTCAAAATAGCTAAAATTATGGGAATGAAAATGATTGCCATAGACTTTATGTTTAAAGATGTGACTCAAGCCTATTCCAAAGATAATGGTATAATAATAGAGATAAATGATACTCCTTGAATGAGGTTGCATTATCCTAGAGAAAAAGAGATTGTGCATAGTATATTTAAGCTTTTATTTCCTACCTTAAAATAATAATGAAAATTTTGATAGTTCATGCGATAGAAAGAAAGACATTAGAGTTATTGATCGATGCCTGAAAAAAAGCAGGACATTATATACAGACATGTAATATGAATACTATAGAAATCTACGATGGAAAAATATACTGTAATAATGAAGATATTGCTTGATTTGATATTATACTTTTCAGAGAAATTAGACAACACAATGAAGAAGCAAAAATGATAACGACCTATCTCAAAGAGCACGATAAAATCATTATAGATGAAAGAATTCGTGATGGAAAATGAGCAAGCAAAATCAATACCTATTTGAGTTTATCCAAAGCAGATATCCCATTTCCAGAAACCATGTTTTTCCCCTCTATCAAAGATAAGGATTTCGCTTTTGTTTCGACAAGAGTTGGTATCCCATTTATCACAAAAACAATAAATGGACAACAAGGGAAAGGAGTATACCTCATACATAATGAAGCAGAATTTGAACAGCTCAAAGCCAACACAACTAATGAAAAATTTCTTTTTCAAAGATTCATTGAAAATGATGGAGATATAAGGGTATTTATTGTTTGAACTACCATATTATGATCTATCAAAAGGAAATGACAAGAAGGTGAATTTAGAAATAATGTTGCATTAGGATGAAGCGCTCAAAGCATTGAGATATCTAAAGAGATATGAGATATTGCCCTTAGCGCTGTTAAAATATTATGATTACAAATAGCTGGAGTAGATGTTATTGTTGATAAGATATCTAGTAAACCATATATATTAGAAGTAAATCGTTCTCCAGAATTTGAGGGATTTATTGAAGCAACGGACATTAACGTAGCTGACCATATCATTTCATTCTTGGAACAAACAGCTACAAAATAGCCAATATTTGCAAAATATAAAAAATCGGGTACACTATTAGTGTACCTCTTTTTTATATACATTCTATTATATAGATGATACCCGATAAAAATCATCCTGAAACACTACAAAAAAAGGAATTTATGACTATTGCAAAAAAAATAGAAGATATAAAACTCAATATCGAGAAACCACTTTGAGGTATTTTAAACTATACAACACTCAATAATATCAACAAAAATTTTTTTGCTGAAAATATCGAGAAAGTGACTCAGCAAGATATTGATAATACTACTCTTTTCCTCAATAGCTATTTGCAACAATTTAAAAGATTGGGGGAGGAAGTACAAGAAAGCGCGTTTTTAAATGAAATACAAAAAAAACTATTCATCTCCACCTTACAATCATATTGTTTGAAAATTATGCTCTTCAAGTCTGCTGTGTATATAGAATGAGAAAAATGAGGATATGAGTTAAGTATTAAAGACAAAGCACAACACCTTAGGAATATCGAAAGGATTGAAACGCTTGTGTATTGACCCAAGATTTCTGAACAAGCGAAAGAAGTTGATAACGTTATGACACATCTAGATATTCTTTATCAAACAAATAAAGACAAACTCACTACCGAAGAACAACAACAATTTATTACGTTTTTAGAAAAATTCCCTCATACTCCATCAGAGATAAAAAAAATAGATGATTCTCCTAAAAATAGATTGGGGAGATTACGCCAAGAAGATTTTGCTAGACTATTGCAAAAGTGACTAGCCCTGTATACAATCACCTCCAACATAGTTAAAATAACTGAAAAGGTTTCAGAACTAAAAGAAGAAAATGGTATTCTCTATATCCCAGCTATTAGTACTACAACATGAGAAGCACAGACAAAAGAAGAATTGGAGACAATCTATACACAATTTTGATATGCACCGGAGGTACTTAAGATCAAAATACAAAAATGTGCTGCTATTGAAGTTGATATCCCTAGTAAAGAAATAAATATTCCTTCTATAACCAATTACTATGATGTTATTAGATCCCTGGAACTTCTCTCTCATGAAGAAATTACTCATGCCATTACGGGGACCAATAAAGAAAATGCATTTAATATAGCATCAGATACGTATTTAGAGTTACAAGAAGGCGTTGCTATGCTTAACGAAAAAGCAGTTACTACAGATATCAAAAACATATCTGCTGAGCCAACGATACATCATATTTCTACTTTTATCGGAGAAAACTATAACAAGGAAGATACGTACAATCTTCTTAAAATATATTATACACTGATGGGGAAAAAGAATGCAGAATCATTGGCAAAAAGTAGAACAGAAAGAGTCAAAAGATTTCATGCTTATGACCAAGGAGGTGCCAATAGGAAAGATGTTGTCTATCGAAGAGGGATGCTAGATGTTTTAGCATATATACAGAATCTAGACACAAACAATATAGAAGATATCCAATGACTACAAAAAAATATTTTCAACTTTTATATTTGAAAATTATGAAAGGAGGAAGTAGAAAATGCTCAAGAATTGACGGAATGATTTAATATAACTCCAAAGAATATAATTTTACCAGCAGATATTGGGAAAATATTGCTCTGAATGTTGGAAAAAAACTCTCCCGATGGGAAATGAATCAAAATAACTAATGACAGCTTAGGTGCCAACGATATAAGATTTAAGGCTTCACTACCAGAACACAATCTCAACTATATACAAAAAAAACTCCTTCTAGAAATGAGATGATTCATTGAACAGCATAGAGAATAATATTTTCTATACATTATAATTTCTCTTGATTCATCCAGCTAAATCACTTAAATACAGGCAATATATTTATTTCTATTTTTTTCATGAAAAAATTTTTCGCTCTTCTCTTATTACTCTCTAGTAGTATCTTTTTATTTACTACGACATCAGCTCAATTTACACCCACTACCTGCGAATGACAAGCTCATTGTGCTGCTCCTACACCAGGAGTAAACTATAGAAACTTTATCATCTATCTCTGAGAACAATGAGAGGAATTTGATCTCGGGTTTCAACAAAATTTTGATAAACAAAGAACCTTACTCAAAGAAATATTTATCTCGGAAAATAAAAACTTTTCAGAAGAAGAGATTCTTACCAAGATAAAAGATAATATCCCTGATATCCAAGCGAGCAAGATACTGATTATCAATACCAGTAAATTTGATATCCTCCTACAAATTCTGGGTGAACTCCATACCTCAGACAACCTTAATCTCAAAGATAAGACTATCTATCTCGTCACCAATAGTAATAAATTTTTTCTCAAAAGAATATTGTCCAAATATATCAAGCCCATCGAAATAACCAAAATATATACCCTTTCTCAAGATAAACTCCTCAATTTTCTCTCAACGCTCTCTCTGGATAAAATAACGAATGAAGAAGACTATATCACCCCATTCTCCCTTTCTTTCCATGAAACACCAAAATATCTCGCCATCTCCTATCTTGTAGATCGCTTGATTTACCATGGATTCCCCATAGAACTTATTACCATGTTTCTCGTGCTTTCCTTAGGAACATTATTGGTCAGTATTCTCAGACAAGTTGTAGGATTTTCTATCTTTGGTGTCTATAGTCCTCTCCTCTTTGCAATTTCCTTATCAATCCTTGGTGTCCCTTTCAGTCTCGCATTACTTGCTATCTGATTGGTAACAAAACTCATCTTAAGACTTTTTACCAAAAGAATATATCTTCTTCATAACGCAAAAACCTCGCTTCTGATCCTCCTCTATTTCTTTCTTATGCTCCTCATCTTTTGACTCAACAATATTTTCTGACTCAATCTTATTGATCCACAACTCTTCGCCAACGGATATATTATCTTTCCTATGATCTTCATCATCCTCGTAAGCGATAAGGTATTCAATGAATGATTTAAACCGTTTAGTGCTGGACGACGAATAGCCTTTGCGGAATTCTTGCTTGTTTCTTTTGCGGTCTATGGGCTCTTTTATCGAACAGAATTGAAGCACCTTCTCTTGGCCTTTCCTGAATTATTAATTCTGATTTTCATTCTTAATATCGCTGTCGGAAGATTTACTGGACTCCAACTTCTCGAATATTTCCGCTTTATGCCATTGATAAAAAAATCCTCAGAAAGTGAGGAGGAAGAAGAATAAAATATATCAATTTCTAATTTTCAATTACCAATATACAGATATCTTTATATTCAATTACTAATTTTTTTATATATTTTATAGGGAAGTATCTTCATAAGCCAAGCAATTAGCCTCCATCTTTTTGATATATATATGTGTTTTCTTCATTTCCTGATGGCTTGTAGTATTTGTTTTGATGCCTTCATTATGGAACACAACCAAAACACATTTCATTGAGCCATTTTGGTATCAACAAATCACGGTTGAACTTCTAAAACTTTTATTGGTAAATTCCTTTTATCTATATTGAGTCTCAAAGATTCTATATAATTCGACTGATACGCTTTGCTTGCATTATAACTTGGACATCATCATTCCCCTCTTAATGAAGCTATACTTGTTATAGCAACGATATGTCAAAATCATTGCTTGATAAAATACCTTGTTGCCCAATCAATACTATTGGTCCAACCAAGAACATTGGTTTCTATCGTTTCGTATTCACTATTAAAATCTAGATCAAAATTCTCTTTTCACGTTCATGCTGAAAGAATAAAAATATCTAATCATCAAATTTTCTCCACAAGTTTTTTTATTTTTTCATTCGCAATTTCTATATCACCTATATCAATATCTTGTATTTCTATTTTGTGACTATATTGTTTTTTTAGTTTTTCTAACAATATTTTTCTTCTTCCCATTACCCCAACACTATATCACTCATTTATCATGTCTTTTGCTAACTGTTCTCCAATCCCAGAGCTTCATCAGACAATTATTACTTTTTTCATTCTACCAATTAGGAATTAAACTACTCCTCATTTCCTAAGGAGTAAGAGAAATAAATAGTTCCAACCTCATTCCGGCGCCAAGTGTTGCAGCTGGAATGACGTAATGGAGCAAAATGCCGGAATGATGTCTGTGTATTTTTTTACCCGAAATATTTCTTTTTCTTTTTTAGCCACCGATCAGACTGCCTGGTAAGCTCTTTTTGATCTTCTGGATTGAGAAGAAAATGCTTAACCGCTTCTTCTAGGAAGATAGTGTTTTGACTTCCTTTGCAAACAACAAGACATTCATCCCCCGCTTCTTTGAGCATTTTTTGGATGTGTTTACCAGCGATAGTTGCATCATAGAATTTATCTATCTTGTTCTTATCATATCCTACTTTCTCAAGCTCATCCGCTAAATAGTCGGACATATGTTTTCCTACCAAAATCACATGATCAGCGGACTGACTCACGTAGCCAGCTAACATTCTATGTTCTCTCTGTGTGATATCTCCCAATTCTCTCATATCTCCCAACACGATCCACATCTTTCTTTGAGGAAACAATTGGGTCTTGATATTGTGGGCTGTATTGATAATCGTTCTTACACTGAGTGGTGAAGCATTATAGGTAGAGTCTATAATGACACTATTTTCTCTGCCATGAAATACGGAGAGTCTTCCTGGCTGGAGCTGATATTTGAGTTCAAGTACTTCGCGAGAACCGTTTCTCAATATACTATTTTCTGGTCTCGCCTCTTCTCTTGCATATCTATAGTCCAAAATACCTGCGATAGCGATTCAGAGACCAATGTATCCATAATTTGCTTTACCGAGGATATTTGTATGGATGTCATATTTTTTTTCTTTGATTCGAAGATGAAATTCCACTCCTACTCCTCCTCTGAAATCTGCCAGAAAAAACTTTTCATCTTTGAAAGTAATATCAGCCTGGATATCATATCCTTCGGTTTGATAGGTGAGATAGTCTATGTGAAGATGCTCTTTGAGCTGTATGGCGTAGACATCATTAGCATTGAGAAAGCCTATTTCTAAGGTATTTTTTAGCATCTTCACCTCCTCTTTTGCTATCTCGGCTGGATTACCAAACTGTTCTGAATGCACGGAATCAATAGCCGTGAATATCCCTATATGTGGCTTGGTTATGGTCAGAAGAAAATCCATCTCCCCAGGACGATCAATTCCATATTCAAGAAGTATGATATCGTAGGGTTTGGATCAGAAAAATCTTTTTCGAATAATTTTTGTTAGTGTTGTAATGAAACACACAATATTTGGTTCCCAAGTTTCTATCTGAAAAATAGAGAGCGAAAGTCCAAGTTCTCCATTGAAATTTTTGGGAGAGGTATAGATTTTTTTATGTGTAATAAATTGTTGTAAGGTCTGATAGACTATCATACGGCAAGATGTCTTGCCTACACTACCGTTGATACCAATTACTTGTGGACGGTGTTTTTCGATATATCCGTGAGCTAATCTTCCCAAAAGTTTATAATACCGTCGTAATATTTTCTTTTTCATACTTCTATTAAAACATTAAAAGATTGTAGATTAAAATATTTTATATTAAAGTTACTAAGTAATACATATTTTAATCTTAGTAATTTTTTAATTTTTTAATCATTTTTTTTATTCTTCAAATGTTTTTTCCATGACTAAGGTAATGATAACGGCAATAGGCACAGCAAGTAGTACCCCCACTATTCATAGAATCATTGCTCATATAATCATACTGATGAAAATTACTACGGGATTCACTCCCAATGTTTTGGTCATCAACAAAGGGATAAATACATTATTTTCCAATCGTTGCATCAAAAAGACAACTCCTATAACAACCAATGCTCCATAGGCGCCGAAATGGATAAAGGCAACTAATGCTGCTGCTAATCCTCCGATGAATGGACCTATATACGGGATAAATTCTGTCATCGCTACGATAGCTGCAAGTGCTCATTTTTGCGGAAGATCGATACCAAAGAGTGCAAGTATCCGTAAAGCTGCATACATCGTAACTCCCATAAATACACAGAGGAAGAGCTGGCTTTTGAGCCAGATACCAAGTTTTTTATAGATTCTCTCGAGTTTCATATAAACAAATTTATATTTCTTTTGTCCTCATAGCCCTGCGATAAATTTCATTACTGCCTCTTTTTGTATAGAGAATAGGACGGCTAGGGTCAGTACAATAGATATCTGAGCTATAAAATTGAAGAAAGTACCCACGGCACTTACTGCCATATTACCTATATTTCTTGCATATGATGTTCCGAGGTTTACTATTTGAGAGATATTTTGTTCCAATTGACTTTGTACTCACGAAACCACCACGGGATTGCTAAATGAATCTAATAATGCTGTTTTGAGACTTCATGGCAACCAATGCACATCTTGGATAATCCCAATCAATGATTTTGTTGCCAATAATTGCTGGAACTCTGAAATATTACCTATAAGAATACTTATGATATCTGAGAGTTGATTGAGAATAAATGGTACAATAAACACTACAGCTCCTAAAAAAACAACAATAACAAACAAATATGCTAATGCGATTGATATCCCCCTATAGGATATTCTTTTTTGTATAAAATCAATAATGGCTTCGATAGCAAGCGAGATAATATATGCCATGAAGATGAGATAAATAATACTTAATGATTCGTAGATAAATAATCAGAAAAAAACAATCACTATCCCAATCGCCCGAAATTTTACAAACATCCTATTGGTTATCACAAAGGGTGCTGCATGTATTTTCTTTTCTTGTTTCTGTTGGGCATCAAGCTTTTCTTCTAATTTCTCCAATTCCAAAAGCTGTTTTCTATTGTCAGATTTGATGGATTTGAAAAAATCTGAGCTACCTTTGATTATTTTGTGTATTAATGCCATACCTCATTATAAAATAATTAAAAGTTACTAATGAATAATGTATCTTATTATGAATTATAGATAATAAAATCTATGTTTTTTTGGTAGATAATCTGTCCTTGAACTGTTTCCATGATTTTCAAAACTCTTCTTGCATGTACTTAATTGTATCTTTTTTGGATAAATTTGCAATTTTTTTATCAATTTCTCAGACACGATCCTTGGACAACACTATAAATATCTTATAGAAGGATTCATTGATCGGATTTTTTATTGCATTATAATTTTGAATATACTGTATAATTGCCCTTTTTATCATATGTCTCACTACCGCTCTTTTAGAGAGTTTTATAGTTACATGGGAAGAAATCTGATTGAATTTGATATTAGGATATTGTTTGATATAGAAAAAGCCAAACATTCCTTGGTTAAGATATTGTCTTTTTCTTGTGATAAATATAACATCTTTACCCGTCAGGCGGAGTTTTTTTGCTAACAAAACATATATATTACTAGGTAAAACATTGGGACGTGGTGCTTGGTACTAGTTCCTTTCCCCTCGTCCCATATTCTTATTCTATATTTCTGAATTTTACGTTCATTCCTTCTTGTATTCCCCATTTTGCTGCGATTCATGCGTTAATCTCTAACACGAATAATGCTATTTTTTCTGGTCTATATACCATACATGGATCTGTAATACACGGTTGCGCTGTTAATATACGAACGACTGTATATTGTTCATCAATTCGAATCATATCTAGCGGAATACGAGTGTTTTTCATCCAAAAATTATAGAAATCATTCTTGGAAAAGATAAATAACATGCCACTATTTTCCGCCATACTTGTACGATTCATAAGTCCCAATTCTTGCTGAGCTGGTGTACGAGCTAGCTCTACGGTAAAACATTTTCTTAAGCTACACACTTGTGGTATTTTATTGCTTTGTTGCGTATACATATTTATGAAGTAGTATACAATTCCTAAGAAGATAAGGCCAATCACGAACCAAGTCCAGGAAATATGTTTGATATTGTTTTTCATGTGTATTTGACTAAAATAAAATCCCAATATTTATTTTTTTCTATTTTTCATGAAACGTGTAATAAAATATCTTGTAACAATTCTCATTGTGCTTGTGTGTATATATGGTTTTTGGTTATGGTTGCAATATAAATGAGCTACTGTCATCAAACAAACGACCACTTCTATCATGAGTGAACTTACCAAGATTAATGAATTTGAAACAGTCAAAAAAACCTTTACCAAAACTCTTGAGTGACAACAAGAATTAGTCAGTCTTTTACCTGATATCGGTGTAGATCAGATTATTGGTAGTGCATTATTTAAAGATAAAATGGTCTTGGATGTAGAGGGAGAAGTACGTGCTGGATACACACTTAAAAATATTAATACAGGTGATATACATATCTCTCGTGATGGAACCGTTACTATTATATTGGGTGAACCACAAATATTCTGAATAATACTTACATGAGCCACTAAAACAGCAAAACTCTGAATCATAACCCAAAGTGATATAGATATGGAAAATACATTGAGAGTAAAAGCTAGTGAGTTGATTATTCAAGAAGCATTGAGCTGAAATATTCTTCAATCTGCAAAGAATAACGCACAAAATATTTTACAGACCTTATTTCTTACTGCGGGAATCCAAATAAAAGAAGTTATTTTAATCACCTGAACGGGGACTTTGAAATAATGTGTCTATTTTCATTTGAAATTAGTACGGGAATTCATATATATTCAGCACGCAATTTTTTTGTTAATTGCGAAACTCATACATCATAAGTCTTTTTAATTATTGTTTATATACCAATGCCAAGAAGAAAATTAGAGAACAAGACGATAGAAGTTATCCTCTTGCAAAGTAACAAACATCTCGGAGAAAAATTTGAGATTGTTAGAGTAAAACCTATTTTTGCTAGAAATGTTTTGTTACCAAAAAATATTGCTGTTTTAGCTGATGCTGGTAGCAAAAACAAATTTGCTCAGAAAATGGTAGCTGCAGAAAGCGACAGAAAAAAGAAAGCTACGGGAATAGAAGATCTTTTTGTAAAACTTCATGAAGTATGAGGTGTTACTATCGTTAGAAAAGCTAATGCTGATGGAACTTTGTATGCAAAAGTAGATGAAAATGACGTTGCAAAAGCTATTAATGATACCTATGGTGTTGCTATCGAGCCACATTATCTGAAATTGAAAAAGAAAATAACTGCACTTGGAAGTTTTAGTGTTCCATTCTTATATAAAGAGATCAAAAAAGATGTGGCAGTAAAAGTAGAACAAGATCCTGAAGAAGCAGACAAAATAGCTAAACATAATGCAGCTAAAAAAAGTAAAACACATGAAATAGTAGGTGAAGAAGTTGTAATCAAGAAAACAAGAGAAGAAATGGCAGCAGAAAAAGAAGCTGCTAGATTAGTAAAGAGAGAAGAAACCATCAAGAGATTAAAAGAGAAATTTAAGGACTAGAAGCATAACCATGCTTATCATACCCCGTATTCCTACGGGGAGAAAAGACTTATCCTTACGGATGAGTTTTTTTCTTGACTTATTTTATAAAATTTTTATAGTAAAAACACATTAAAAACAAAATATATGAAAAAAGAACTAACGTTTACGTACATTAAACCCCATGCTTTCGATCATAGGGAAGCTATCTTTGCTCTTATTCGCAAAGCAGGGTTCGAAATCATTCAGATTAGTGAACCATCAAACTTAGGAAAAGAACAGTGGGAAATCTTTTATGCCGAACATAAGGGCAAACCCTTCTTTGAAAATTTGGTTGGATTTGGTTGTTCTGGCCCTATTGTGGCCGCCATATTGGAGAAGGAAGACGCCATCACCGACTTCCGCATGTTGATCGGAGCGACTGATCCTGCAAAAGCAGCACCAGGGAGCATCCGGAACCTCTATGGCAACAAAAAACTGTATGCTAATGGTATCCCTGCCAATGCTATCCATGGGAGCGACAGTATTGAGGGAGCTATGAGAGAAATCACTCTCTTGTTTCCTGGTTTCGATACTACGGAAATAGATGAAGACTTATCACCCGCGCCTCCTTTTCTTATCTGATGTACTAGTATAGTATGACTGAAGTGACGTTTTGTCACTTCATTTTTTTATTTTTTTGTGTTATTTATTTTTATCTCGGTATTCTAGATCCGAATCAAGATAAATTATTTGCTACCCTTATAATAAGCATAATACACACAACCCATCAAATAAATTCAAAGATTGATTTATTCTCTTTATGCTCTATAAACTTTTCCATGATAATTTCTTTTTGTTTTGCTTCTGATAAATTTTCAAAATCAGGATATTGTTTATTTATCTCATGAATTTTTTCATTTAACCCTTCTTTGCCGTAAGATGCTATCAATGTATTTATAGTATCATTAAATATTGTGACTGCTTGTGTCGCATCTAGAGAGTCAACTTTTTGCTTTTCTATTTTCTTTTCTGTCGGTTTTCCAAAATCAGCTGCTGTCATCATATAGGTAGCTGAATCATTATTTTTGCTCTCTTTTTTTTCTCCAAGAATTTCTCGGACATTTTTATTGGTTTCTTGGTTATTCTGTGCTATTCATTCTTTTGCTGCTCATCACAAGCTAAGAGCCGTTAGTCATGCAAGACCAAGGTTTTTTAATCACTTTTTCATGAATTTTTTAAATTAAATAAAATTATTATATATCTTATATATATATCTTTTTTTTATTTGTCAAATAATCGACATATCAAATTCTGAAACAAATTCGATAGTACTATAAAAACAAGGAAGAACTGTTTCAGTTTCTTTTTACATTTTTCTATTAAAAAAAACGGTAAGAAAACTTTACCGTTCTATGTATTTTCACATTTCTTTAATGAAACATTCCCCTACGTTTGAATAATCTATAGGTTATTGCAAGGGATACTATCGGTAATAGTATGACGTTTAATCGTACTATTAGAATATCCAATAATCCTAATGTCGCTGCCGCTAGTATAAAGAGTATGATGGCGAGGACAAATGCATATATTGCCATTTTTATGGCGTTTTTCCTCGTGATGCGGATATTTTGATGTAACGGTAACATCACATCCAGCAATAGCCATAGAAAGAAACAACAGAGAGCATCTAACACAAATATCATCCATACTTTGTCCTGCATCCATCTACTCAATAGCGCTGCAAATAAAGCAAATACCATGATACTCATGATAATAACAAGCCACTTGGTAAGAGTTCTCATAATCTCTTGTACGTGTAATTTTTTCATAATTGTTGTTTGTTTTTTTGTTTTCTATAATATATCTATTTGATATAATATGTCAATTTATTTTTATATCTCTACATAATAGCTTAGTGGTGGATTTTACCGGAAAAAAATATATACCAGAGGAAATGAATTTAGAATTTCTGGATTCTGAATTTTAAATTCTAAATTTTAAATTTTAAATTTGTTCTATGTTATTTGAATTACAGTCATCATACCAGCCAGCAGGAGATCAAATCAAAGCGATTGAGCAAATCAAAAAACTTTTTGAAAGCGGAAAAAATAAGGCTACCCTCCTCTGAGCAACCGGGACAGGAAAGACCTTTACGATGGCAAATATGATCCAACATTTGCAGAAACCAACGCTAATTATCTCGCACAATAAAACTTTGGCAGCTCAGCTTGCTACAGAATTTAAATACTTTTTTCCAAATAATGCGGTGCATTATTTTGTCTCGTACTTTGATTACTATCAACCAGAAAGTTATCTCCCTTCTCAATGAGTCTATATAGAAAAAGAAGCTACAGTTAACCAAGAGATTGAGATGTATAGACTTGCTACTATGGCCTCATTACTCACTAGAAAAGATGTAATTGTCGTCGCTTCGGCTTCTTCACTCTATGGTCTCGGACAAAAAAGATTCTTTGAAGAAAACTGTCTACAATTTGAAGTTGGGAAACAATATGATTTTAAACAACTTAAGTGACAACTCCTCCATATGCAATACAAACCTATCGTTTCCAAGATAGAACACGGTATGTTTGAATTTAAAGGCGACATTCTCGATCTCTTTTCTAGTACGGAAAAATTTGTCTATAGACTCCATTTCAATGAAGAAGTCCTTGAACTTATAGAACTTAAAGACTCGTTAACATTTGAACATAAAGAGAATAAAAACAAAGTTACTCTTTGGCCAGCAACACAATTCTTACAAGACGTCTCTGATATAGATACTATCCTTGAGCAAATGAATGCAGAAAAAGAACTCAGAGTCAAAGAATTTGAGAAACAGTGAATGCTTGTAGAGGCAGAAAGAATCAAAAAAAGAGTAGAATATGATATCAGGATGATTAGAGAGACCTGATTTGTTAATGGTATAGAAAACTACTCACTCTACTTCGATAATAGATTGCCTGGCGAACCACCAAATACGATTTTTGATTATTTTCCGGATGATTTTCTCCTTATCGTGGATGAATCGCATATGACATTGCCTCAACTCAGAGCTATGCCTGGAGGAGATAGGTCAAGAAAAGCAAATCTGATTAAATATGGATTTAGACTTCCTTCTGCGGTCGATCATAGACCACTGAGATTTGAAGAACTAGAAGGAATTCTCTGACGAAAAGACATCAAAGATATCGAACTCGATCAAGCATTTGATATTACTTCAAATGTTTCCAATACCCACGTAGAGATTTTCAATACCTATAAAAAAATGAAAGAAGCACGTGGAGAAAATCAGCTAATAACTTTGGTCAAAAAACATAAAAAAGACACGAAATCTATTTTTTTGTCTGCTACGCCTTCTGAATACGAACTCAAACTTTCTGATAAAATAATAGAACAAATCATCAGACCAACATGACTTTTGGATCCCATTACCTATGTGTATCCCAAATCAGGAAATTATGATTCCCTCATCTTGAGTATAGACACCTTACTCAAAAAGAAACCTCATCTCAATGATTTTATGCAATGATATTCAATCAAAGATGGTGTAGAAGAAGTGTTTTGAGGAGAATAATAAAAAATAGAATAAACTTGAATTGATTTTACTATTTTTTTCTATATAGAAGTTCAAACTAATACATTATATGTAATCTACCATATATAAAACATATTTGATATGTCTATTAGGAAGCAAATTATCTGATTTTTTTTTAATTTTATATTACTATTTTGCGAGAACAAATAACCCATAGTATATATTCTTTGTGAATTATATTTACGAATCTCTTTCATTTTGTATGAACATCTTGGTGGACAGAATTTAGCTCTATGACTCCTCTTATGCGTGGAGTTATTCTTCAAATATGAGTGCTATCTCTCATCGTCATTATGGTTCGTGTTTTTCATAAAACAAAATTTGGTATCGCCTTTTCATTGCTCTTTGAATATATGTATGAATTTTTTGAAGAGATTTTGGGAAAACAACAAAGGAAAATGTTTAAAATCTATGTTGTTAGTTTATTCTTTGTTATATTAATTTCCAATCTTCTGAGTTATACTATAGATCTGGTCAGAGTTGTCTTTATGGATATAGAAGCTTTGCCAAAATATATTGTCATACCCACAACAGATTTTAATTTTAATCTTGCATTAGCCCTTGTTAGTATCATTATTATGTTATATATTCAATTTCGTCGTGCTTGAGTGATAAAGTTTTTTCTAGAATATATACCCATAACAGGCAAATGAATTCTTGATATTGAAAGATGAACGATGAACGCAGTCGTCTATTATCCGCTCAAGGGTATTGTAAAGCTGTTTGATGTCGCTATTTCTTTGTTTGTATGATTGCTTGATATTATAGGTATAGGAGCTAAAGCTATTTCTTTGACTGCTAGGTTATATGGTAATATGCTGGCATGAGGGATTCTGCTTGGACTATTGGTTGCTTGAGTCAATGGTATGTTTCAAGGGATATTTGCCAATTGATTTCCTTTCATATGACCATTATTATTATATGCACAATGATTGTTGGTAGCTTTGATACAAGCATTTGTATTTCCCCTTTTGGTTGCTATCTTTATCAAAATAGCCCAAGAAGGAGATTAAATCGATAAAATACATGATATAGTAACGTTTCTTTATATTATAAATATATACGTATGATTGACACAACATTATTCATAGGAGCTGGGTTAGCGATAGGGTTAGCTGGACTATGAGTTGGTATCTGAGAAGGGCTTATTGCAAAAAAATCATTACAAATTATGGGAAAAAATCCTGAAATGAGTTGATCTTTTCTTGTTCTTACCATTTTAGGAATTGCACTTACTGAATCTGCTGCTATCTATGGACTTATTATTGCACTACAAATTATGGGATTGGATCCCGCTACCGTAAGCTCTTGAGCTGTAATATGAGCTGGATTGGCTGTGTGAGCTGCATGATTTGGTTCATGAGTAGGAGAATGATTTCTTGTTTGCTGAGCCATGGATGCTATTTTAAGAAACCCAGAAAACAAAGGAAAAATCATGACATATATGATTTTGTTCTTGGCTTTGGTTGAATCTAGCGCTATTTATTGACTAGTAGTTGCTTTATCACTTTTGTGATAAACACCATTATTTACTCTATTATATTGGTCCTATGGAAATTAGTATATCTTCATTAATTGCTCAAGTTATCAATTTTGGTATCATGTTTTTTATTTTTTCAAAATTTGCTGCTAGACCGCTTTCTACACAAATAGAAGCAAGAAGGAAACTCATAGAAAAAATAAAAAAAGCTGATGAATTGTATAAACAAAAAATAGATGAAGCAGAACAAAAAGCACAAGATACTATCACAGAAGCGATGAGACAAAAAGAAAAAATTATCACAGAATGAGAGTCTTTGGCACTCAAACAACAAGTAGAAATAATCAATGATGCAAATCATAAAGCCGATAAAATTGTCTTAGAAGCAAAAAATACTGCCAATATCTTAGAACAAGAATTGGAAAAAAACTTTATTGAATCAGTAAAAAATACATCAAAAACCGTAATAAAAAAACTTTTACAAAAAGATATAGCTCTTCAAAATGATTATCTCCAAGAAATATTGCAACAATCAGTTAAATAATATTTATCTTACTCTACTATACCTATGCCTTTACAATCTTCATCATTAATCACTACACTCTTAGAAACAGACCTTTCTCCTAATGATATAGTTCTGTATTTTTTGAGTATAATCGCGTTGACAAAAAAATATTGAAAGAAACTCTATAGTGAAAAAATATTGAACAATATACAAGCCGTAGATCCTATACTCTATTCTCTGATTAAAATACTACTTCACTATAAAAAATCTAGTATCTCTGATATACAGCATAGTATACAAAGCATTCAAAAGCAAGACAGCGCATATATACCAACATTTACTGTATATATACCACAACAACAACATACAAATACTATAGAACATTATATCAAAAACAAATTTCCAAACAGCCAAACAAACATAAAATCTAGTATAGATCTCTGAATATCAATAGTAGGAGAATGACGACACTATAATAGAAACATAGATCAAGATATTCAAAAACTTTTAGGATAATATTTTTACATTATATATACTCCATATTATGATACAGGTACAAGATATTCTTTCAAAAATTGAAAAACAAATCAATACTACTCAATTAGAGCAAACATTTTCTAAACAATGAGAGATCCTAGAAATCAAGGATGGTGTTGCATTAGTAAGTGGACTAGAAGATGTTATGTTTTCTGAAATTGTAGAATTTGAAAATTGAGCTAAATGATTGGTATTGGATTTATTACCTGATCAAGTTGGAATATTGATCTTGGGTAAAGGAGAATGATTGAAAAATGGACAACTCGTAAAATCAAGCTGACAGGTGTTCTCTATTACTGTAGGAGATGAATATCTCGGAAGAGTTCTTGATGCACTCGGTATGCCTATCGATGGGAAAGGCGATATTACTAGTACAACCGTTTTGCCTATTGAAAAAGTTGCTCCTGGTGTTATTACGAGAAAATCAGTAAATATACCTTTGGAGACAGGAATCAAAGCTATAGATACTATGGTACCGATAGGAAGAGGACAAAGAGAATTGATTATTTGAGATAGACAAACAGGGAAAACAACGATTGCTATAGATACTATTCTAAATCAAAAAGGGAATAATGTTTATTGTGTATATGTTGCTATAGGACAAAAAGAATCCAAAACAAGAAGAATCGTAGAACTTTTGCAAGAAAAATGAGCTATGGAATATACTATCGTAGTTAGTTCTAGTGCAAATAGTCCTGCAATATTACAATATATAGCTCCCTATGTGTGATGTACCTTGGGTGAACACTTTATGAGTAAAGGAAAGGATGCCTTGATCATTTACGATGATCTTTCTAAACATGCTGTAGCATATAGAGAACTTTCTCTTCTCCTCAAAAGACCTCCAGGGAGAGAAGCGTTTCCTTGAGATGTTTTTTATCTTCATTCTAGATTATTGGAAAGAGCAGCTAGATTACATCCAGATTTTGGATGAGGAAGCTTGACAGCCTTGCCTATAGTAGAAACTATGGACTCTGATGTGTCTGCTTATATACCTACTAATGTCATTTCTATTACCGATGGACAAATATTTCTAGAGACTGAATTATTTAACTCTGGTATAAAACCAGCCATCAATGTATGACTTTCTGTTTCTCGTGTAGGAGGATCTGCACAGACAAAAATTATGAAAAAGATAGCGGGAACACTTAGATTAGAATTAGCTACCTTTAGAGAATTGGCTAGTTTTGCCCAATTTGCTTCGGATTTAGATATATCTACACAACAAAAGATAGAAAAAGGAAAAAGATTAGTAGAAATACTTAAACAATCAAACAACTCCCCTATTCCTTTTTATAAACAAGTTATACTTGTATATGCTGGTATTAAATGACATTTAGATACTATGGATATCCATAAGATAGAACACTTAGAGCATAATATATATGGAAAAATGGATACCTCATATAAATCTCTTGCTGATGCTATACTAGAAAAACAAGAGCTTACCCCTGAAATAGAACAAGAGATACAACAATTGATTCAAGAGACCATCAAAGAAATATAATATACTATATTTTATCTTTACTAATGCTGATATGTTATTGGAAATCGCTACACCAGAAGGAAAAGTTTTTGAATGAAAGATAGAAAAAATGATCATACCTACGCAAGTAGGAGAGATTTGTATATTAAAAAATCACCAACCTTTAGTGAGTATTGTAGATCCTGGTATCGTTAAGATCAAATTACATACAAAACAAAAAAACGAATTTATCAAATGAACGAGTTTTCTCTTTGAGGATGATTGGCTATGTATATCCGTATGATCAGGAATTGTCTATGTCAGTTGAACAGAAATAGTTATTTTAAGTAGCACTGCTACAGTAAGCATAGAAACTGATGAAGAAATACTAGAAAAGATGAAGAAAGACATGGAAAAACAGATACAAGAAATAAAGACAAAATGAAGTTTTGATGATATAGAAAAAGCATTTCTCAATCTCCAAAAAATTACTGCTGATCTTAAGCTACATAAAATCAAAAGAAAATCATAATTTTACTCTATAGGTGTGTATATGAGCAATACCAAACAATTAAGAACACAAATCAAATCACTTACCAGTCTACAAAAAATACTCAAAGCATTGGAAGTGGTTTCTACTATAAAACTTCAAAAACTCAAAAAGAAAACTGAAACTTTAAGAGATTTTTTTATCGATTTTTTAAATGTTCTCAATGTTTTGGAAGATCAAATAAATATTTTTGACTTTGATAAACAGCATTGGGATGAACAATGAAGAAGACTTATTATTCTCATCAGTACAGACAAATGACTTTGTTGATCTATTAACTCTAGACTCATCAAACATGTAGCTAGTAAATATAGTGAACGGAAATCAAAAGCAGATATTTTTGTGGTAGGAAAAAAATGATTAGATTATTTTGTCAGAGATGGCCGAAATATTGTCTGATCTCTACAGCTCAAGGATAATTTTTCTGAAGAAGAGCTTACTCCATTGTATACCTATATAAAAAAAAGTTTATCAGAAAAAAAATATGCCAAAATAAAAGTATATTTCAATTATTTCAAAACCACTATCACACAAGTACCGCTGAGATTTAAAATATTTCCTTTAGATAAAGAAAGTTTTGCTGCTTTCCTCAAAGATATTGATATAAAACTCGAAAAAATCAAAAAAACCACAACTCAAGCACTTGAGATAGAGCCAAACAAATCCGCATTGATACAAAAAATCATACAAGAAACCATAAAATATATTATTTATAGTGCTGTAGCACAAAACAAAACATGAGAACATGCTTCTAGGATGTTAGCAATGAAAAATGCTAAAGACAATAGTTGAGAGATTATCAGAAGTATCAATGTCTTGTATAATAAGGTTCGCCAATGAAAAATTACTCAAGAGATTTCTGAAATAGGAAATGCAAAAATGGCTATAGAACAAAACTAATCATATTTTTTATATTTTTTTTATGCATCCAATGAAGTGAAAAATTACATCAATCAAAGGTATCGTAGTAGAAGTAAAATTTGAAGAAGATTTTCCTAAAGTATATGATGCTTTGATCATAGAGAATAAAAATAGTAATGGTGATACCGTTATAATAGAGGTACAACAACTCTTGGAAGATGGTATCATAAGATGAATTGCCATGAACACTACTGATGGTATCAGAAGAGGTGATCTTGTAACAAACACGGGAGACTGCATCAACGTCCCTGTAGGAGAAAATGTTTTATGACATATTTTCAATGCTTTATGAGAACTTGTGGATGGAACTAAAGATTTTGTTCCTCAAGAAAAAATGGCTATCCATAGAGAGCCACCAAACTTTGGTAATCTTTCTACAAAAACAGAAATATTGGAAACAGGAATCAAAGTGATTGACCTTTTGGCACCTATCTTAAAAGGAGGGAAAGTATGACTTTTTGGTGGTGCATGAGTAGGTAAAACGGTAGTTATGATGGAATTGATTAATAATATCGCTACAGAACATAGTTGAGTTTCCGTCGTATGTGGTGTAGGAGAAAGAACAAGAGAATGAAATGATCTCTACAATGAAATGAAAGAATCGGGAGTATTGGAAAAAACAGTTATGGTGTATGGACAAATGAATGAAACGCCTGGACCAAGATTGAGAGTGGCGTTGAGTTGATTGACCATGGCTGAATATTTCAGAGACAAACAAGGAAAAGATGTTCTCGTATTTATTGATAATATTTTCAGATTCACCCAAGCTGGTTCTGAAGTTTCAGCACTTCTTGGAAGAATTCCTTCTGCTGCAGGATATCAACCTACTCTTTCCACAGAAATGGGAAATCTTCAAGAAAGAATTACCTCTACAGATAAATGATCTATCACCTCAATACAAGCTGTGTATGTCCCTGCAGATGATCTTACTGATCCAGCTCCAGCAACAACATTTACCCATCTTGACTCTACTATCGTGCTTAGTAGATCGATTTCAGAAAAAGGAATCTACCCAGCAGTAGATCCTCTTGATAGCGCTTCGACTATCTTGTCTATAGATACTGTTTGAGAAAGACATTATAAAGTAGCAAAAGAGGTACAAAAAATACTCCAAAGATATAAAGAACTTCAGGATATTATTGCTATCTTAGGTATGGAAGAATTATCACATGAAGATAGATTGTTGGTGTATAGAGCTAGAAAAATAGAAAAATTTTTCTCTCAACCATTTTTTGTCGCAGAACAATTTACTGGTATGAATGGTTCTTATGTAAAATTGGAAGAAACTATTACGGGATTTGAAAGATTAATCAATGGAGAATGTGATCAAATATCAGAAGAATTCTTTATGTATAAAGGTTCTATCAATGAAGTATTGGAAGCATATACTGCAAGCCAAACAAAATAAAAAGTATTATTTTCATTACTAATACGTTATTATATACTAGTGTAGTATTCCCCACATATTTGATCAAAAAAAATATACTGTAAAAAATGGCTGAAACAGCCCAATATAATAATTAATGTGTATTTGTTCTATTGGTTTCTGGAGGACTTTTTTTCTTAGACAGTGTTTTTCTGTTATTCGAAATACAAAGAATGTCTGTACGAAATGCATTTTCATGTGCTTTCGTACGATTGGATACTACATAGAGTACATCATCAAAGATAGGAATTTCAATGAGATTAATTTTCCGCATCCTCTTGGTAAAGATAATTTCTTTCCCTGTAACTCTCATTCTCCAACCAGAATGTCCCCACTGTAAACCATTACAATCCACGCTATGTCCGCTCGTGCAGACACAGATGTAAAACACTTTATTGTTACTTTTTTTACTGCGCCCCTCCATTATAGGCACTAAATTGTCTTTGGAAATTTTAATGAGGGTTGGTAACAATTTTTTGGGAATACCACGTTCCAAAAGAAAAGCATGCAAACGATTTGTTTTTTCTTCCATTTTGTTTGTTTTGGTTTCTATTTTGTGTTGATAATGAAATCATATAAAAAAACAAGTGGGATATAATTGCAATCTAAATAATTTTCCATATCTTCATCACATACTTTATATTTTTATATACAATATACCTATGCAAAACATATGTAATTTTTCTCTTATCAACCTTTGATGCACCAAAAATCTGGTTGATAGCCAATATTTTTTGTGAAGACTCTTTGATATCAGCATAAAAACTCCGGAATATCAGCTCAACTATTTTACTGATCCTTTTGATTTGGAGACAAATATTGTTTTCGTCAACACCTGTGGTTTTATTTCTTCATGAAGAGATGAAGCTGATGCTACTGTACGTAAACTCTTGAAAGCAAAAAAAACTATTTATCTCCTCTGATGTGCTGTACAATATTATAAAAAATTACAGGGACGAGGACCTGGGGGAAAGGGACAAGAAAACAAAGAATTGCAAGTCCCACCTACCAATCCCCTCATCCCTAATCTCCACTATCTCTCACGAGGTGATTTGAATAAGGTAAATGTAAGGCAAATTATGCAAGGCTACGATAGCAAAACTTTTGGAGATTTTGAATTTAGTACATGACCAAGAGTGTATACTAACATTGAGCAGAAATTTGAATATCTCAAAATCGCTGAATGATGTGATAATCATTGTAGTTTCTGTATCATCCCTCAAATTAGAGGAAAACAAAAGTCATTGTCTATAGAAAAAATTATTGCTGAAGCAAAAAATATGATAGCGTCAGGCATCAAGGAAATCATCCTTATCGCTCAAGATACGACAAGATATGGAACTGATCTCTATGGGAAGCCACAGCTTTTGGAACTGCTAAAAAAACTTGATACACTCAAGGGCGACTTTAGTTATAGACTCCTCTACCTTTACCCAGATATTGTAACGCTTAAGCAAATAAAAGAATTGAAAAAATTGAAAAAGTTTATTCCGTATTTTGATATTCCTCTACAACATACCAGTTCACCGATACTTAAGAGGATGGGAAGATTTTACGATGAATGATATCTCTTACAATTTTTGGATCAGATTAAAAAAACCTTTCCTATTAGATATATTAGAACGAATCTCATCATAGGATTTCCTGGAGAAACGGATAATGATTTTGAAAAACTTATGAAGTTTGTGGAGAACAACATATTTGATAATATCGCACTATTTGAGTATCATGATGAGCCACTTGCCGCTTCGAGCAAATTAGATAACAAGGTAGAATATTCTACTATAAGGGCAAGATTTACCAAAATAAGACAGCTTGTTAATAAACAATTACTTGAGAGCGAAAACTCAAGAAAAGGGAAAGAAGAGATTGGATATATTATGGAAATACAACAGGTGAAAGGTGGAAGGTGAAAAGTAAAAGGAAAATTCTCATCCCTTGTCCCTGGTTCCTCGTTCCCTCAATTGGTTGTAAGGCCACGATTACATTGTCCTGAAATTGATGCGTATGATGAAATAGCTTTGGACCAGGTAATCGATACTTTTTGTACAACAAGCGAATTAGCTATTGGCGATAAAATACTATATACAGTATAATATTATTGCTTGAAAAATCACTATGGCTTCTATACTATAGACACTATCTGACTTAGAGTTGAGAAAATAACTTTACTTTTTGCGCTTTAGTCTTTACACTAAAACAATGGTCCTTACTCCAGATCTTCAAACACTTGTAGATGCATTAGATCATGAAAAAATTATTTGTTTGCTTGCACCAAGTTTTCCTGTAGATTTTTCTTATCCTGAGATTATTCTTGATCTCAAAAGGATCGGTATAGAAAAAGTTGTAGAACTTACCTATGCAGCTAAACTTATCAATATGGAATATGAGAGGATATTTAAAGAGAATCCTGATAAAAGATATATCTGTCCCAACTGTCCTACTATAGTTAAACGCATTGAGATAAAATATCCAGAACTCAAAGAATATATGCTAGACGCTGCTTCTCCTATGGTTATTATGGATAGATTTGTGAAAAAAGAATATGGCCCAGACTATAAGACTATTTTTATAGGTCCGTGTTTTGCAAAAAAAATGGAAGCAAAACAATATGGGATAGATTATGCTATTACCTTTAAAGAACTCCAAGATATCTTCAATCATAATAAGGAAAACAATATCGCAGCTAAAGAATTTACCTATTCGGTAACGGAAGATGGCACACCAGATTTTGATAAATTTTATAATGATTATACCAAAGTCTATCCCCTCGCATGAGGTGTCGCTGATAGTTTACATACAAAAGGTATCATAGATAAATCACAAATACTTGTTGTTGATGGGCCTAAAAATATAGATGCTGGGTTCCAAGAATTTAAGAACAATATGAACATAAGATTTCTCGATATTTTAGACTGTGAATGATGATGTATCGGTGGTCCTGGTATGATGTCCAAAGAAGCTACTGACATCAAAAAACAGAAAATACTCGATTATAAAGAATATTGTAAAAAAGATAAAATTTGATCTAAACTTGGGAAATTTGAATATGGGAATGGTCTTGATCTTACGAGAACAAATTAATGAAAAATTAAAAATTAATAGTTTACCAATCGAATAATTATTCGTTTTGGTAAGTATATATTCTTCAATCAAAAAATAAGAAATATATTTTTTGAAGGAGAATATATAATGAATAATGTTGGTATTGTATATGTATTAGCTATTGTAAAATTACAATAGTTCATTATTTTTAACAAATCCGACATTATTCATCTTTCACCATTCATTATTCATTATGTTAAGTTTATATATTCATATCCCCTTCTGTGCAAGTAAATGTGCCTATTGTTCATTCAATAGTACGCCAACAGATTATTCTGATACTATAATTGATAGTTATGTCGAAGCACTAAAAAAAGAAATCGATCATTATAGTGAAACATTGACAGATAAAGCGTTAAAGACATTGTATTTCTGATGAGGCACTCCAAGCAGAATCTGATCAACAAGAATCATCGATATCATAGAATATATTGCCACGAAGTTTGATTTGGAAGATTTAGCGGAACTCAGTATTGAATTAAATCCGTACCCCGAACAAGAAGTTCTAGATTTCGTGAAGACATTGAATAAAAAATATTCAAAAATTTCTAGACTAAGATATAGCTTCGGTATCCAAAGTTTCGATGATGAGATTTTGAAACTTAGCTGAAGATCATATTCCTTTAGTGGCATCGTAGAATTTCTTAGATCACTGGTTAAGTACAAACAAGATAATAATGTCTTTAATTTTGATTTTATCGCATTTGGTAAATTTCAAGTAAGCAAAAATGGACATAAACAGCTTCGACATGCATTTAAGCGTGAATTTCTTCAGAGATTTTTGGATAGCGGATATATTGATAGCATCTCGCTCTATACACTCGAAGGACTTAAAAACAAGGGAATCGAGACAAGGGACGAGGGAGTAGGAATAAGTAATACGTTCCAAGTACCAAGTACCACATCCCAGAGATGGTTTTGAAGTGATGATGAGATTATGGAGGAATTTCTGATTTTGAAAAATATGATTGAAACTGCTGGATTTGGAAGGTATGAAATCTCTAATTTTGCACAGGCAAGTAAAGCTTCTATCCACAATATGGTGTATCGAAGTATGGAACCCTATATAGGTATAGGAGTCTCTGCAGCATCATTTCTTCCAATGCAGAATCTAGAATCCAAAGTACAGAATGAAATAATAAAAAAACATACATGACTAAATAATTCTGAATCCTACATTCTAAATTCCCCCCTTTCGAGGACAAGTAAATTCTGAACACGTTGGACGAATACGTGAGATATCAAAAAATATATTGAAGGAACTCGAATCGATGAATCGACAGTTCACATAATGAATGAATCAGATATATTAATTGAAGAATTTTTTCTCAGACTCAGAACACGTGAAGGGATTGCTGATCTTTCGAAATTCATTCCTCTTCTTGTACCGAATCATCAATGACTGTTGGATATCTATGTAAAAGAATGATTAGTTGTTTTTGATGGGAATACATTAAAACTTACGAACGAAGGAATGAACCTTTCTAATACTATAATTACTGATTTACTTCAAACAATATAAATATTGACATTCCTCTATAAATAACTATAAAATAAAAAATAAAAAAATAGAATCGACATGAGAAAAATACTATTTTTTATCATCATCATTTCTTTTGCTGCAAACGTATTTGGACAGGACACCATCAAAAAGTCTTTTTTTCAAAACATCACTAGTGGGATGATTTTTGTTCCACAGGTAGATCTATCTTCCGGTGATCTAAGTAGAATGAAGCTTGATGTGGCATTATTGAGCAATATCAACATTATTACCAATTATACATACCACAATTTGTGTTATGCATGGGGTGGAAACGCGCTTATCCTGGTAAATGGTTGGTTTTATGTAAAAGAGAAGAAAAACCAAGATATCTACCTGGTACTGAGTAAAAACTTCTCAACCCCAGGTGGCAATATTTTGATCGCGTGGGAATATGAGCTCACTTCTGGAGCTATCCCCAGCTATGCTGCTATTGAGGTAGGTACCTCCTGGGATCAACGAAATAATTTACTCGTCAATCTCTGTTTAACTATTCCCTTTAACCTTTCTGTATGGGAGAAAAAGTAACAACAGCATATATTGTTCTATTTGAGGAGCGGATTCGCTCCTTTTTTTTATCCCTATAAATAGTATTGAAAAACCTTAAGAAATCTCTATTCTGAGTATACGATAATAAGATTATCGTATTTTTTATTTACTCCAAAAACAACATGAAGTTAGATGGAAAAAGTATACAAGCTGCAATTATGGCACTTGTAGATGATTATAAATTCGATCCCTACCAAGTACTTGAGATTGTTAAAGCTGGTATCAAGTCAGGATTTAAGAAAGATTATCCTCAGTATAAAAAGTCTGAAATTATAGTAAATATTGAAAATGATGGAACAGTGACCATATATAGAGAACTTGAAGTATCTAAAGAAGTGGAAGATTCTGAACAACAAATAACGCTTGCTGATGCTAAAAAGATTAGAAAAGACGTGACCATGGGAGAAAAACTTTTGATTAATGTTACCCCTGAAACACTTGAACTTTCAAGAATAGCTGCTCAATCTGCTGGACAAACTATCAAACAAAGTTTAAAGGGTATCGAAAGAGAAAGATTCTACGAGAAGTTTCAAAACAAACAGGGAGAATTACTTAAAGCAAGAGTTATCAGAGTACATGCAGATAGTGTTATCCTTGATATAGAATGAACAGCAGTAGTATTACAACCAGATGGACAAATTCCCAATAGAATGTATGAACCAGGAGAAGAGATATTTGTACTCTTGAAGCAAATTTCCAAGGGACAATGAGGTATCGTACTTGAAATTACCCAATCAACTACTGAATATATCGAAGCAATATTGAGGAAAATCGTACCAGAACTTGAAGAAGGTATTGTAGCTATAGAAAAAATAGTAAGAATACCGGGGAAAAGGACAAAAATAATTGTCTATTCCAACGAAGAAAAAGTTGATCCTGTCGGAGTAATGGTGGGAAGCAAATGAGATAGAATCAATACTGTTCTTTCATTGCTTGATGGAGAAAAAATAGATTTCGTAGAAGATTCAGAAGATCCTGTTCAATTGATCAAAAACTGTCTTAAACCAGCACAAATTAATAATGTAGAAATTATTGATAACAAAGCTATCGTTACTATGGATGAAAGCCAAAAAGCACTCGCTATAGGTAAATGAGCGTCTAATGTAAAATTAGCGACTCAGATTACTGGATATCAGATAGAAATAAGATAAAAAAAAATAGTTAGGCTTCAATCCCCTCTAAAAATAGAGGGGTTTTTTGTTATTCAATTTTTTTATCTATACTATTCATTATTTTTTTGTTTGTATGGATTGATTTGTATATATTCTTGAATTCTTACGAAGTCTTGTTCATTACGAATTACATGATCATAGAATGATCTTTGTCGTTTACATTCAGTAAGTCAGAGCTCATGTAATTGCTTACTTATTCTTTGCTTACATCATTTACTCACATTCGATAACAATCCGTAGGGGCGATTAATAATCGCCTTATTTGTTTCCTCATCGATATATATTGCATGTATATGGCTTGGCATTATAATACATTCACCCAACATAATACCTTTATATATAAACGGAATATTTAATAGCCCATTTTCAACAATAACTCAATATTTATTGAGGTAGTATACCCCCCTACATTCTCTATATCTCAAAAATATGCTATTTTATCTTGTGTACATATATCACAAAAAAATATCATGTATTGTACAATCGGTTATCTAATCTATTTTTCTTACGCAGTGTATTTATTATCTTCTGTTACCTATCAAAAAACTTATCGATATCTCCTTTTTCTGTTTTTATGAAGAATGGCCTGCCATGCTGACACACAAAAAGACCTGGGACACCAGCAAATCAATCTTTTACTAGATTTGTCATCTCTGGTAATGATAGTCTATCACCTGCCTTTATAGAGACTTTACACGCATGAGTTGCAAAAATATTATCTAGAATATAATCAAATGTAATGGTTTCTAAATATAAAATAGTATTGAATACCTTTTCCATATCGATTTTGTAGAGAGAAAATATTTGTGGCACAGAATAAATAGCTATTTTGTTTTCACCTATCATAGAAACATCGAATCCAAGTGCATTGATTTCGTTAAGTTTTTCATCCAGATTAGGGATAACAGCTACTTCGATGATAATCGGCTGGAGAAGTATTTCTGATGCAGGCTTATCGGTGGTTTTGAGTGATTTTTTTATCTTTTCAAAAAGGATTCTTTCCGCTAATGCGTGTTGATCAATATAATATAATGCATCAGCAGATTCCAAAATAATATATGAATTCCACAATTGTCCGACTACTTTATATTCTCCTATTTCTTGTTCTCGTCACTGCTCTTGTTCTCCTGATGAAAACATAGTTGCTTGTGTTACATTTACTTGAGTTAGATTTCCGAAGTCTTGAACCCCAAACATAGATGATGTTTCTGTATTTGAAGTTGCAGATATTTCCCTCCTAGAAAATTGTTGACTAATAGTTGATATCCTATTTTCTCACAATGCTTTTTGAACATTGGAATATATAGCATCATATACCTTTCTTGAATCTGCAAATTTCACTTCGAGCTTTCTCGGATGAACATTAACATCTACAAAGCTCGGTTTTGCATCAATCATCAAAATAGCTAAAGGATATTCACTCGGCATTATCTGCCTGTAATAAGCATCCATAAGTGCTTTTCTAATAATCTTATCTTGAACTGGTCTTTTGTTGACATATATTTTGATATTTTCTGCAGATCAAAACAGTAATTGCGAATTTCCTACAATACCATAAAGAGAGAATTCCCCACCATGATAATTTATTTCTTTGACATGTTTTGATCGATCCTTTTTGTAAATATCCATAATTCTCTCCATCAATGCACCTTTTGGCTGAAGATCAAAAACAACTTTATCGTTCTTTTTGAAAATAAATGTTTTGTCAGGATGCATGATAGCAATATCCACGATATAGTTGTAACAATAGAAAAATTCTGTCTGTGAAGATTTAAGAAACTTGAGTCTTGCAGGTACATTATAAAACAAATCCTGGATGGTTACCAATGTGCCATGAACAAATCCTACAGGTTGGTGTTTTATACTAGGATCCATTCCTACTTTGGTTATTTTGCTCCCTATTTCGCTATATGCAGTTTTTGAAATCATTGTTGTTTTACTCACTTCTGAGATACTTGCCAAAGCCTCTCAACGAAATCAATAGCTACTCAAATTGAATAAATCTTGTTCTCCGTGGATCTTGGAAGTCGCATATCTTTCAAACAATAAATCCATATCTAACAACTCTATTCACGATCCATTATCTTCGACACTAATTAATGATTTTCCTCCATCATGAATATCTATCTTGATCTGTGTTGCTCATGCATCCAAGCTATTTTCAACTAATTCTTTGAGTATAGAAGCTGGTCTTTCTACTATTTCACCTGCTTTGAGCCTATTGATAAGATATTCTGGAAGTTTACGTATAGTCATATATCAATTAAAACATTAAAAGATTTTGAAGATTAAAAGATTACCTATTTGGCCAATCTTTTAATCTTGGTAATTTTTTAATCTTTAAGTTTGTAGTAATTTAGCTTGATTTTTCAACCAAGAATAACAATACTCTATTACTAATGTAGTGGATAACTAACAACTAATAGTGAAAAACATAGGAATCACATAAACATAACCTATTGCAGTATACAATAGGCTATTATGAAACAAATACCATCATCATTGATTTTTCATTATTCATTTTTCATTATTTTGTCATATATTTATGGACTATATACAAGCATTATTAAGAAAATATCCAAATCGCATCAAATACGGACTTTTGATTCTGGATGTTTTTGCGATGATTATAACTATCAAAACATATGTAAATTATGTTTCCATAGAAACTGCTATTGAAGATGCGACTATACAGCAAGAGACTAAAACCGATGAGCTTTCATTTACACAAAATTTTTTGGTAAATTATGAAAAATCCGAATATGCCAAATATTTTCTCGAACATGAAAATAATATGCTTCTCCGTGACGAATATATTATAAAATTTGAAGAAATGTATCAAAAACAGGAAACGAACACATGAACAAATACTGACCCTTTTGTTGATTATCAAGATAAAAACGTAAATAGTCCACAAGAATCATGGAAAAAATTTATCCTCGATAAAATCAGTAAATAGTTTGATTTGAATTAGAAATTTATATAGGTACTATACAGTAAATATTTCGTGTTTTACATTTTTACTTAGCTATTATGAAAAAAATTCTTGGTGCTTTGTTTATTACAACAGTCTCTCTTCTAACAATTGCAGGATGTGCAAATAAAGACGATGTAAAAGTATGAGATACTATCTCTATCATGTATACTGCAACATTTTCTGATGGACAGATTTTTGATCAGAATACAGAAAAAACACCATTGGTTTTTACTGTGGGATCAGGTGAAGTTATCCAATGATTGGATGAGGGTATCATATGAGCAAACGTAGGTAAAACAAAATCTATTATTATCACACCTGACAAATGATATGATAAACTATATAATACTAATAATATACAAAAAATATCTCAACTTATCTTTGATAAACTTAGCATCAAACCAGAAAATTGAACAACACAAACATTGGGGAACATCCAGGGTATTGTAAAAGGTATAGAAACAGACGGAAGCGGAAATGTTTTGGTTCTCTTTGATATCAATCCTAGACAAACACGAGACACCATAGAATATACCGTTACTGTTCTTACAAAAAAGTAATACCTAACAATTCATTACGTATGATACATGATATATTAGAAATGATAAAATAGAGAAATCATAAGAAAATCTATCATCCACCATTTATCATCTTTTTTATTGCATGCAACTCTTCAAAAGAGTTTTATTGTCATTATTCCCAGACGAAATAATTGCACAGACTATGAATCCTGCAAGTATGTTTATTTCGTTTATTTCTACGAAAGAATTTTTTTCTGTCATCAATAGAAAAATCGTAGAAAATTATAAATTAAACCTGTTTGATGTCACCTTAGATCCTTTTGAATTTAAGATTGGATTTGGTGAAAATCTCCCGATTAAAACGAAAGATGTTGATACCTATTATAGCTATTGTGCTACTGCAAATCTCAATGGATATAGATTTTTTTCTCCTGCAAATATCGCTAATAATTTAGCATTGGTAGTTGCTTTATATGTCAAAGATATCTTTAGGGCATATCCACCAGAATATTATCTCAATTTTCTCTATACTATTTTCCTTCTCAGCTTTGTATTCTTGGCAAGGATTAAGATATTTCCTTATACAGATAGAGAAAAAAATTATAACTGGTTTGTAGAAACCATGTTTTCATTTTATGAATTTGTTTTTCAACAAACAGGAAAAAAAGTTGATCCCGTTATCATCAAAGCGCTTAAAAAAGAACTACTTAATCAGATAGAATTATTCTTTTTGCTTTTTGCTGTATATCAACACTTCAATACTATATTCGTTCATGAACAAGTTAGCGATAAAGATTTTTATTCTTGGCTTTTTTATGATGAGCTCAAAGGTGATGCCAAAAACATATATACAGAGTTTGTAAACAACAATAAACAATATACTGGTAAAAAAACTTTTTCTAGCGTAGAAACAAAAATCATGCAATCTATTCTTCCTGCTGATATCCTATTAAGATATCTTTTTATCGATGCTGATATGTTTCTTATCACAGATACCGTGGTCTCCAAAATTTTTGACAAAAAAATACTTGATAATTTTATCAAAAGTTTTCGCAAAGACGACAATCAACTCGAAAATTTTTTACTCTATATTACCGATTATAGAAATTTCAAAAAAAACTTTTTTTGAGGTATTCAAAAATACATGGTCACGATTTTTAGAGATGAAGAGCACAAATGAAACCCTATCAAAGAGGATCTTGATGATTTAATGTCTTCTATCGGAGAAGATGTAGAAAATCTTGAGAGTTTCAAAATTCCCGAAAGAATAAAAAAAGAATCTAAGATGATGGAAAAAATATTGAATTTTTATATCACTTTAGTCGGATGATCTTGGGTTTCTAGGGGGGATACTTTCTTTCTTAGATTATTTAGAAAACCCATCATTCAAGAAATTAGTAAAATTTATGACCAAATAGATGAAAAAAACTATACCTTGCTATATTATTGATGACTCCTCTATCAATATGGTAAAAATGTATTCTTTTATAAACACACAGCAGAAAATGTAAGAGCATGAAAACAAAAATTTCTCTTACCCCACAAAACTAATATCAAAAATATCTATTCTAATATCTATCTTCTTAAATCTTTTGATGAATCATTCATCGCAACTATTTTACAGGATATCAACCCAAAAGATATTAGATTGTATATAAAAAATAAAAAAATCATAGAACTCTTTAAGTGACTCATGGGACAAGAGATATCTGGAATGGTTCATATTTCAGATAGTGAATTTATAGAATCAGTGTATAAAGATATTTCTATACATCTAGAAGATACATGATTTGTAAAAACATTAAAAAACAAATTGACCGAACAAGATATCTATCATATAAAGGAAAATATCTATAACTTAGATTTTTGGATCAGTAAACATTTTCTTAGGTCGATAGCTAAAAACAAAATACTTCTTAAAAACAATTATTCTGATCTAACAATTTTGGGTATCTTTTCTACTATCAGAGAAACATTTTCTGGATTTCTGATCTATCTTACTTATGTAAGAGATCAAGTGAACATAAAGGGAATACCCATCGATACAACACTTCTTATTACCTTATATATCCAAGATATTTTAAATATTGATGAATATTATCAACAAAAAATAATTACTACTATCAACACTATTCAAGCAGATTTTAATGAGATAATCAAACACTGGATAGAAATCGATGATAATAAGGACTATCTCAAAATCGGCTATGATAATCGGGTCAAGTTTTCTGGCAATAAAACCCTTGAAGAAACCAAGAAAAAAATTATCAGTGAAGACATCATCCGATTCAAATGATTCCTTAAAAACATCAGTTATTATAATAAGAGATTCTTAATGCCACAATAACAAATTAATTAATAATGAATAATTAAGAATGTTGGAATTGTAGTATTATGAACTATCGTGATTTACCATAGTCTATCAACAAAACAATCCTTCATCATCCATCTTTCATTATTCATCATTCATCGTTTATATTATTAATATATAAAGTTATGAAGTGCCCAAAATGTCAGAGTATGGAAACTAAGGTCATCGATTCGAGAGTCATTGAAGATGGTCAAAGTATAAGAAGAAGGAGAGAATGTGAATATTGTGAGCATAGATTCACTACCTTTGAAAGGAAGGGATTTACAGAACTCGTTGTTATCAAAAAAGATGGCAGTAAAGAAATGTATGATAGACAAAAGCTTAAAAAAGCTATTTTGCTTGCGTTTGCCAAAAGAGAAATCGACAAAGAAAAAATAGAAAATCTCATCAATAATCTTGAAGCAGAATGGTCTATAGATAAAAATGAAATCACCTCCAAAGAAATCGGTGATGATGTGCTCAGAGCATTAAAAAAAGTTGATTCGGTGGTATATGTTAGATTTGCTTCTGTCTATAAATCATTTGATGATGTCAAAGACTTCAAACGCTTTATAGACTAAAAAGATAGGTACAGATTTTTACAGGTTGTAGTAAATTACTACACTTTGAAACTATCTATATCTCTATAAAACTATCTGAATCTGTTTTTTTCTATAATTTCATTGAAATCAAATATGGTGGGAGATATTTCTAGACGTTTCAAAAAAATCTCTAGTCATTTATGATCAATCATAATCGTCGCTGTATTAATATTTGGATGTCGTCAGACACGTTCTGCATCCCAAATATCTTTATCTATATATACAGCAATATTTTTTGCATATATCAGACCAAATAACGAAACACTTCCAGGAGTAAGATTCAATTCTTGCTGTAACTCTTCCGGCGTTCAAAAACATAGTTCCTTTATTCCAAATTTTCTTCCAAAATCCTTTATAGGAAGTCTTTTGTGTGCTTCTATACAAACAAGATAGAAAGCATTATCTTTATCTTTCAAAAAAAGATTTTTGACATGCATTCACACAATATTAGAAAACACTGTATTAGCCTCATCTACGGTAAAAACTTCTTCATGTTCATAAGGTATGTATGAAATATTGTGGGTATCTAAGAACTGTAATAATTTTTGGTCCATTTTTTTGTCTATATAAATATGATTATTCTACAAATTCTTTCAAATCAGTAAAATCTATTTCCTCTCTCGTTTGTGCAAGATCATAGAAGGTAAATTCTTGTATTTCTTCTGTATGAGCTACACAACAATCTTTGATGACAGTAATTTTAAATTCTCTATCATATGCGTCTTGAACAAAACTTCTCACACATAAATTGGTAAGTATTCAACAGACAATTACGTGTTTAATACCCTGAAGTTCTTTTTCTAACGATGTGTTATAAAACGGACTGATTTTGTTTTTTATGATAATAACATCTTCACTATCTATTTTGCATTCAGATATTAATTTTGTTTCAGGTCAGAAGTAATCTAATGAATCAATTTCTCTATGTTTAGTGAAAATTATTTTGTATCCTCTCGCTCTACAATGATCGATGAGATAATTTACTTTTGCAATGACTTCTTTACTATCTCCTATATAGTATTCACTCTGAGGATTGGTCCATTCTTCCTGAAAATCAATAAGCACTAGAGCAGTCTGAGTCATATCTTATCACTAGTAATAATATAAAAAACATATGAATACTATACCTTTTATATGAGCATAGTGATTTCATAATGATTTTCAAATATAAGGGAAAAGGCCTGTGAGATTCCCAGACCTTTTGATTGTTTGTTAATGTTAATAACGTGTGGATGCTTCGAAATTTACTAAAGCTTCCACCTTCTTCCTGGTCCAATGACCAGGCGCATGATTAGCCTTCAGCAAATCTCGAATTACGGATACCGCATTATATTTCGGATTTCCACTTCGGCACACATCAAATATTAACATACATTGCTGATTATGAATCAGTTGTTGCCCATTTTGTGAGCGTATAGAAATCACTACCTTTTCTCCAGTAGCAATTTTATTCACCAACCGTTCTGTACCTACCTGATCAGTTATTTTGATCAGATTTTTAATTCCGTCTATAATCATAACCATATTTTTTGTTTTTTGTAGAATTACATTAGCTATTTAACTTGTTATGTCAATACTTTCTTTTCTTTGATTATTGTACTTTATTATTTTTATTCACGAGCATACTAGTACTACAAGGATGATAATTATTCATAAGAAAAAAAAACATCATCTATATAGTTAGACAACAAAACACACATTAAAAAAATTATTTTTATAGTAATTCTTTTATATATTTTTGGAATAGATCTCCCTTTTCTTCAAAATTTTTCCGTAAAGAATAACTTGGTGACGCCGTAGAAAGCAAACATATTTTATCAATTTTTGTGTGTTTATATGCAAATTTTACTGCCTCTTTCATATCATTAGTTTGGAATATTTTTATCTCTCAATCATCGTTCTTTTTGATTCCTTCATATATTCTTTTCCCTGAATCAGGGAATATTACAACGTTTTTAATGCCGTAAGCTACTATACTCTTTATCAAGTCATCAAATACATATCCTCTATCGGTTCATCATAAGAGAATAGTATCAACTTGTTTTCCAAAGGTTTGAATCGCTTGTATAGTGCTTTCTGGTGTAGTAGAAATTGCATCATCAATCCGAACGATACCTCCGTATGTTCAAATATTTTCCATTCTATGGGGAAGCCCCTTGAATGTTGTTAATGTTTCTTTCAATATTGTATATTCTATATGCATAATATCACATACTCCGAGTACTGCAGCAATATTCATCATATTATGTTCTCATTTAATCAATAATGAATCATCTGCAAATACCGCTGTTTTTTTTACATAAAAATTACATGCTTGATAGGTATAATTCCCTTTATGTCCGAATGTACGTATATGCAGATCTTTACGTTCTTCTTTTGTAAAATCATTTTTTTCGAGAATTTCATCTCTCAATAGATTATATTCGCTGCCATTGAGAAGATTTAGTTTCGCCTTTTTATAATTTTCGAATCAATCATGTCGATCGATATGATCAGCATAAATATTGAGCAATATACTGATATAATTCTTTTTTTTGATTCCTTCAAGCATATAACTTGAAATCTCGAATACGACATATTCATTTTTCTGCGATTCTAGATTTTTGATATCAAGAAAATCAAGGACGGGATTCCCTATATTTCCTATCAATTGAATATTTTTTTGTGCATGTTTACATGTCTGATATATCAATGTAGCAGTTGTGGACTTTCCTTTCGTTCCTGAAACTGCTATAATCTTCCCTTGATAATAATCAAAAAATATCTGTGCCTGAGAAGTTATTTTTTGTCTGTAAGGATATATTTTTGGATGATAGAGGGATATTCCTGGTGATTTGATAATCAGATCAAATGTTTTGAGTTTATTGAGATACATATCTCCAAACATAACATTACATTCGGAATGTATATCAAATTTTTGCTGAAGATACTCAAAATTTTCTGCTAATTTTTCTATTTTTTCTGCTCCGTCTAGGATAGTTATGTCTTTTGGAGAAACACCGATTTTTAAAAGAAATTGAAGAGAAGATTTCCCTTCTTTTCCATATCACAAAATCGCAATTTTTTTATTTTGAAAATTTTCAAAACCTAGCATATATCAAAAAAAGGATATAAGAATTTTATTGGCTGAATCATAGTTTTTTGGAAAATAATTGCAATTCGTAAAAAAAGTACATATCCTTGATTTTTTTGCCTCAATATCTATCATAATACTGGTGTATTTTACTTATTATGAGGCTATGAAACCTTTCCAAAAATTTTACTTTACCTGATATACTTTTGACCCACATACACTCAAAGCATCTTTTTTTTATTCTTTTGATCATGAGATTGATTTTGTTGAACATATCGATTTTGCTTGTACTGAACTTCAACATATAGCGGTTATAGATACTGACATTATGAATACTCTCCTCTTCCATTTATCTTTAGCTCTTGGAATTAGTTATTATAAGCTTTTCCCAACAAAAGATTTGATTGTAGAAACAGGACAACTTAATAAAGAACAACAAGCATTTTGGAAAAATTTTTATACACAAGGATTAGGAGAGTTTTTTTATACTAACAAACTTTCTCCTCATGGACGTATACATTTCGTTAATGGGGAAAAAACACTCTCTACGAAATTTTTTTCAGCAACATCATCTATCCCTATGATTGCTATTGGATGAGGGAAAGATAGTTTAGTTAGTGTAGAATTCATCAAAAAGCTACATATACCATTTTATACCTCTACATTTGGCAAGGAATATTATCTTCATAAGATAGTCGGTGATACAATCTGAGTTCCAAGATTGCTTATGATAAGAACCATTGATCCCAAGGTCTTTGATATGAATCAACAATGATATTATAACGGGCATGTACCCATCAGTGGAATTATTGCCTTTGTTCTCACAACTGCAGCATATCTCTATGATTATGCGTATATTATTATGTCCAATGAAAAAAGTGCCAACGAAGGGAATACCTTTTTGGATGGAGTAGCAATAAATCATCAACGAAGCAAAAGCTATGAATTTGAATCAGATTTTAATCAATATATTAGGGCATATATATCTCCAAATCTCCAGTATTTTAGTTTGTTGAGGGGGATGTATGAAATCAATATAGCCAAATTTTTTGCTCAATATTCTCAATATTTTCCGCTCTTTAGTAGTTGCAACAATAATTTTAAAATCATTGAAAGAAATAAAACAAGCAACCATCGCCGATGTGGAGTTTGCCCAAAATGTGCATTTGTATATACGACCTTGAGACCATTTCTCAGTGCTGAAGATACGCAAAAGATTTTTTCTCAAGAAATATATGAAAATATAATGCTAATCCCATTATACAAAGAACTTCTTGGTATCGATGGCATCAAACCATTTGAATGTGTAGGAACCAATGAAGAAGTCAGTTATGCAATGTATCTCTATTACGAGCAAATCAAAAATCATTCACAGATTCCTCCGATTATGGAACTCTTCAAAAATGAGATATTACCTACATTATCTCCAGACAAACTTCTTATGCTCGAAAAAAAACTTTTCACCATATATACCAAAGAAACACATATACCACAAATATTTCAATCGCTCCTGCCCATATAAAAATCTTATTAAATCTAATTTATAAATACTGTCAACCTAATATATGGATAAAGACAGTATTTTTTTGATTATTTACCTATCGAGACTATACTAGTACTATGTACTTTCCTTTACTATTTGAACCATACTAATGATCAAAAAATTAAGCAAGCACTATCGTAGAATGCCTAGTTTACCTAAGCTTCTTTTGGGTATAGTTCTGTTTTTTGGTATTTTTGCTACTTCTGTCAAACTTGCTTATGCTGAGATAATTCCCTTTGAGAATAATCTTACAAGCATATTTTCTTGGCTAAATACCTGAAACTATGCTAATACGTATTTTAAATTTGGCGGGAATAATTTTGTAGGTATTGTCTTCTGGGAAACAGCAGCCACACTTTCTACCCCACAAACAATCACCATCAATAGTTGATTAGTTAATCAACAAACTATTTCATGCACTAAACAACTCAAATGAATTTACTATAACAATCAAAGAGGACGAAGAGTTTGGCCTCTAGATACAGGAAATCTTGCTCTCTTAAGTTGATCTTTGCTCGCGACAGGATATGGTTCTATGACTATAAACAACGGTTTATTTACTAACTGTACCTGAGTAGTGAATTATCTACCATTGGCCAATGAGGTATATGGACAGATAGATCATACTATCGGAAGCCAGACATGATTTCGTATTATTGCTGGAATCAATTATAATTTCACGGGTAATACCTATAGTGGAACATCATTTGGTCATACATTATCACTTACATGATGAGCATATACAGGGTTTATCTTTGATACTAATTGAGGTATCGCCGAACTCAGCATGAACCCACCCTTATGTCAAAATTTCACGTCATTACCAGCTAGTTTACCTATCACTATCGCAAGAGGTAGTGGTATGAGCTTTACGTGTTATGGTACAAATATAACAGGATATGTTTTAAATCTTTATATCTCATGAAGTAGTTCACCTTTTTCTACAGGAATAATATACACATGAAATAGTTCGTATACTTGGATCACATGAGCTGCTTTGATTACATGAGACTACTTAGCAAGCTGTACGGTTTTATGACCAAATGGTGTATGACCTCAATGTTGAATACAGATACCGTTTCATGTGGGTATAACATGAGCAGATACTACCAAACCTACTTGTACAAGTTTCACCTATACACCATCAGCATGGACTAGTGGGAATGTATTGGCAAGCTGTAATGCAAGTGAATCAGTAATATATCAACAACCAGCATGAACTAATCTTTATACTTTTACAGGGAATTGATCGTATATATTTAACTTCAGAGACTTAGCATGAAATACATGAAGCTCAACAGCTACCGTCACTTGGATTGATAAAGTTGCTCCTACTCCACCAACTATTGTTGCACTTAGTCAAAGCAACCTTTGTTCATCATTTCCTGTCACTTTACAGCGGAATGTCTCAAATGATACTGGCGCTGGACTCTGATCTTATATATATGAAGTCTACAATAATGGTGGTATGACAACTGGGATTATGTTGAGTTGATCACTATTACATACAAGAACATGACTCTCTCTCGATGTATCATCATTACCTTTATGAACATACTATATGAGACTAAAAGCAATAGATGCTGCTAATAATTCATCTGTTTCAAATAGTATCAACTTCACTACATCACCACAATATTGTATAAGTACATTTACTGGCGTTATGATTATTACTCCTACTATCTGGTTGAGAAACGCACATCTTGATACGGTATATAGATCCGATCCGATTCGTGTTCTTGGACTTACAGGATCTGTCCCAATAAGTATATCCAAAGGTATGCTCTTTATAAATAATGGTACAGGCATAGGAACAACCGGTGTAATAACATCGAATGATACAATATATATAGAAATGATCTCTAGTAATCTCTATGATACTACTGTTACTTCAAATCTGAATGTAATTGGACTTACCGGCACATTCTCTATCACTACTAAAAAAAATAATTGTATTCTGAGTCCTGCGGAAAAACTTGTTATCCAAAATATTTATGCAAATCTCAAGACAACATATAGCAATGACATTTCTAAATACGCCGACTTCTTACATACATTTCAAAGTATGGTACAAGATGAATCGAATCTTAGCAAGAGTTGTACTTTGGAATATCTCCTTTTATTAATCGAAAATGATTTTTGATGAGAAGGTATTGATACAAGTAATCATATAGCACCAAATTGTAAAGAATATACCATATGATATGATACCAATCAAGTAGCATATTATGCCCCTGAAATGATGAATAGATATTATTTTATCAATCGTGAATCACTTATAAGACATCTCGATTATTACAATCCAGGTGATTGCCATATCAATACCTATGGAAATAATTTACGAATACCAGATATATCTGACCCTATGGTACACGTTGCGCCAAATGGAAAGATCTATCATCTCATAGGTCAATATGGTTGATTCTCAGCTACCGAATTTATCAGGCCAAAATATTTCGATTCTTTGATAAGTATCAATAAATATATAGACCTTAATAATCCAGCACAAGAGACTTGGAAACATACTATAGACGCATGATTTATACCTATAATATTTGCTGCGCCAAATGGCAAAGAATATAAAATCTACAAAACAAATAGATGATATATGTCATATAAACTTTTGAATGTAAAATATTATCTAACACTTTCTGAACTTAAACATTATATTGATATAAATAATCCGAGTAAACGATAATATTTTACTTATGAATGACGACTTATGTATTAGCATTTACTATTTAGCATTGTAGTATTATGAAATCTCCACTCCACCACATTAAAAATCCCGAATGACTTTTTGAATATTTCCATCAAAAAATTCATCATGCTTTTGTGTTTTTTTTATTGGCTATTGTCGGGATGCTTTGGGGTGCATCAAATATTTTTACTCCCACATCTGCAAATCGACAATGGTGAGGTTTTATTACACATGATTTTTGGGAACAAAATCCATCTACAGAGAATATCAGATATGCTCTCTTTGGTGACTGAATGCCATGATCTACTGCGTATACAAGACTGCGAGATTCTAGTTGCGTACCTACAAATGTAGTATATCTTTCTACATGGAATGGGTGAGCACTACTAGGTGATACTATATATGTTATAAACTCATGAACGTATACGATTACAACACCCATTATTATTGGGTCCTGTGCTACCATTATCGGTAAAGGCGATGTCTCTATAAAGCCAGTTGATGCAAGTACTACCCCACTCATAACAATTATCAACAACAACCATCTTATTATTGATAATATCAAATTTGATGGTCAGAGTCTTTGAATAAATTGAATCAACATAAATAATAGCGATAATATAACACTCAATACTATGGATTTTTATCGTAATGATTTTGGAATACGTTGAATAAATTGATCCAATAAGGTATATTTGAGCAACTCTAGATTATTTAATAATCAGCATTGATGATATTTTGATACATCTCATGTAACCGTTAATAATTCTCTATTTTTTAATAATACTACTGGATTATTATTTACTAGTGCCTCGTGAAGTATAAATAATTCTCAAATATTTAATAATGCTGTTGGGATCAATGCTGGTCTTTCTACTTTAACTATCAATAATGGTATATTTTTTAATAATGCGGTATGAATATATGGACAGACAATAACGGGCGTTCTTAATACGCTATCATTATATAATAATACCACATGACTCCAAATGGAAAATTCATGATATATCAATTATTACGGAACAATAAAATTCTTTACTAACGATACTAATTATTTTGTATCATCATCCACTATTTTACAAGCATGATCCTCACCAATATCATCATGGGGAAATGGGCAAATAGATACATGATCAATGACTATGAGCTATGATTTCCTTACTAATCCACAAAATGGCGTTTGATCATGGCTACTTAATAGTAATAATCGGACAGCATTGAGGAATACACAAATATTTGATTCAACAAAACAACCTATCAGATATATATCTGGAAAATCTATTTTTAAACAAACAAAACCTGTTTGGTATAATTGATCAAGCTTGGAAGAATTCGGTTCAGTTGGAAGCGACTATTTTACTACAAAATATATTGCAGGACCAGAATCTACATTATCAGCAGCTCAAGAAGTAATTGTCGACAAATATTTTGGCTCATGATCTCTTTATACACAAAACTGGGAGACCAATTGATGTTCACTTTCTGCTTTCCAAGTAAAGACTTTACCAGGTGGAATATTTTCGTCTACGTATAATTTTGAAGATCATACTATATATATCCTAACAGGCGATGAATATAGATCTAACGTCGGTTGAACCAGCAATGGTTTTGTATTTAATGGAAATTGTATTGCACTTATAGGAACTTCCGATACTAGATTTACAAAATCGGGCTGAGGCGGAATGAACAGCATTCTCTATGCTGACACAAAACGTAATATCATCATCGATAGTATCAAGGTTGATGCACTGTATTTTGGTGGTATATCGACCTCTACTCTAGCTAAATCGGCAATAAAATTTGATGGAGCGAGTAATAATTCTACTATACATAATGTGCAAACATATAATGCAGCTACGTATGGGATCTATCTCGGACTTGGTTCACATCACAACACGATCACAAATACTCAATCATTCAATAATCTGATTGCAGGTATATACCTCTATTATTCTTCTAATTACAATGTTATCAATAATACACAGACATATAATAATAACGGATATTGAATCTGGTTTGCCAATGGATCACAGAAAAACACTATAAATAATTTTCAATCCTATAACAATACGATTTGAATATTTTGAGACCTTACCACAAAGGAAAATATTATCAATAGGTCAGTTATCTATAACAATAGCGATGTAGGTATTTATTTAAAAAATTCCTCTGGTAATATACTCAACGATGTGCGTGTATATAATAATGCTATTGGTATTAGAGTACTTTATAATTCACAAGGAAACAAATATTATGGAGAATTGAAACTATTTGATAATACATGATGAAATTTTGACGGAACCTTGGGCAATGATAGTTATTTATCTGCTGGTACTGCTTGATTTTTCCCTTATGCCGGAATATTAACTACATGAAATAATATATTCTCATGTCTTTATGCTACCAATCCTATACTTTCCGGAAGTTCATTAGCCCTCCTCAATGCTACATGTACCAATATATGATATACTTCATCATTTCAAACATCTGATACTACCTATATTTATTATACATTTGGATTAGATATATATAAACAAAAAATCCCTGTAAGATATACCACAGGGAATACTCTTATTCAACTTCCATCTCAATATGATTCAAATAACTATATTGCTGGGACAGTTGCTATCCGAAATACTATATCAGGATGAATAATTTTTACATCAAGTGGGGCAACACAGCTAAATAGCTGGTATACTACTAATATCTATACTGCTGGTATGCTTACTGTTGCTGTACCTGTTTCATTATTTTTAACTCCTATATCTACATCGTGATCGCTTATTATTAACTGAAATGCTGTAGGACTCACAGGTACAATAATCAGCGGCAACACGATACAAGTCCGTTTACTTACAAGAGCATGATATAATGAAACCATCACAGGGACCGTCATAATATGATCGATTAATACATCATTTACGATAACTACAAAACAATCATCATTTAGCGGATGTTCGTTGTCTGATACTGATAGAAGTATTATCAAAACTATTTTTGATAGTTTAGTAGAGGGCTATACCGGTGATACGAACAAATTTGATGAATTTCTGTATACTATGCAAAGTATGTTGGCTGATGAAATAAATTTTACTAATAATTGTAATCTCCAATATCTACAAGATTTAATTAATTGAGAATTGGGTATAACACGAACTGGTGCAATACATACAGGGATACATATCGCCCCAAACTGTAAAGAATATCCTATCAATTTTGATTTTATAAAAAAGACATATACATCACCCGTATTTAAAGTAGCAACACATTTTGCAAATCGTGATTCACTTGGTAGATATATTGATGCTCAAAATCCTGGAGATTGTCATATCAATATCTATTGACCTTCATCATGGGCATTTAGCAATACAGATCCTAGCAGACATAACGCTTCAAATGGGAAAGTATATACTATTTTCTCTACTAATCAGTGATATAGTGCTAATGAATTTATTGTAAGAAAATATTTTGGAACGATTAGTGCACTTCGTAATTATATTGATAGTAAAAACCCACCACAGGCAGTTCGAAGTCATCAAGTAGATACTACATTTACTCCACAAACGTATACTGCACCAAATTGAAAAACATATACTATCTATAGAACTGACAGATGATATATGTCATACAAGTTGATGAAAGTAAGATACTTCTCTACCCTCTCAGACATCCAATCATTTATCAATAAAAATAATCCTCGATAAAAATTTTCTCAGAGTATAGAATCCCGTTCTTATTGCGGGATTTTTTTATGTAAAGAATATGCTTGATTTTCCTCTAGCACTTTCTATACATATCATATTAAAATAAAAAGTAAAGAGTCCTTATTACCCCACTACTAAAACAAAACGTGTATGAAAAAACAAGACCAAAGAACGTATGCTGATCTTCTCCTAGGAATTGGAGCTGTCAGCTTAAAAATGTTGCCTGACTATTATACCTGGGCATCAGGATGGAGATCTCCTATCTACTGTGACAATAGAAAGACATTGTCCCATGTAGAGATCCGTGAGTTTGTACTACAATGTGCAGTCGAATTCATTGAAAAGGAATATCCACATATTGATGTCATAGCAGGCATTGCTAACGGAGGCATTGCTATGGGTGCACTCATCGCCGGAAAATTAAGAAAACCTTTTGTCTATGTGCGCGAATCACAAAAAACACATGGATTGGAAAACGTCATCGAAGGAGTACTCACTCCTGACCAAAACGTAGGTATTTTCGAAGATCTATTATCCACAGGCGGTAGCACCCTGAAAGCAGTTACCACACTCAAAAATGCTGGTACAAATGTTCTTTTTACTATGGCAAACTTTAGTTATCAGTTTGCCTCAATGGAAGAACGATTTGCTGCAGAAAACATCCAACTCCACCCGATAAGCAACTATGAAACTTTGATAGCAGTTGCTGTAGAAAAGGGATATATCAAAGAAGACGATTTACCTATTCTTACCGAATGGCGCAAAACTCCTGAAACATGGGGATTGTAATCACTACATACAAACAATAAAAAACATTGTTATGACTAAACAAGAGTTATTTGAACAAATTAGGAAGAAAAAATCTTTCCTATGCGTTGGACTTGATACTGACGTAAAAAAAATACCCAAGCACCTATTGAGATATGAGGACCCACAATTTGAATTCAACAGAGAAATTGTGGATGCAACTCATGGTTATGTCATTGCATATAAGCCAAATTTGGCTTTTTATGAAGCTGAAGGGGTAAAAGGATGGGCAGCATTTGAAAAGACAGTAAAATACATCAAAGAAACCTATCCTGAAATTTTCGTTATCGCTGATGCAAAACGTGGTGATATCTTAAATACTTCGAGCTTATATGCTCGCGCCTTTTTCGAAATATTGCCTTGCGATGCCATGACCGTTGCTCCCTATATGGGCGAAGATTCTGTATCCCCTTTCCTAGGATATCCAGGTAAATGGGTGGTATTGTTGGATCTTACCTCAAATAAAGGATCATTTAACTTCCAGCACATGGTAAATGCAGCTACCGGAAAAGAACTCTATCAGGAAGTACTTATCCAATCACAGGATTGGGGAAGCAAAGAAAATATGATGTATGTAGTCGGTGCCACACAAGCTACCAAGCTCGCCGATATCCGTCAGATCGTACCTAATCATTTTCTCCTGGTCCCTGGTGTCGGTGCACAAGGCGGTAGCCTCGCAGAAGTTGCCGAGTATGGCATGAATGCTGATTGTGGACTGATAGTTAATTCATCCCGCGAAATTATTTATGCTAGCGAAGAAAACTTTGCTTTGGAAGCTGCAAAAGTTGCCTATCACAAATATCAACAACCCATGGAGAGCATTCTCCGTGAAAAGGGATTGATATAATATATTCCTTATTACCTTTATTTCGTCCGTTATTACGGGCGATTTTTTTATACATCCTCCTGTCCGCCTAAGCTGACCACCCCTTCCCTGCCTACCGCAGGCAGACTTTGAAATACAGGAGGACAAAAAAATGAACACTAATGTGTTCATCTATATTTTTATATTTTATTCTTCAGATTTCCCAGTTTCTACCAACAATATCTTGTGCATAATACCGTTAAGCAATTTTGGTGCACCTTCATCAGAATATCTTTTTGCAAGTTCTATCATCTCATTAAGTAATACTTCTTTTGGTGTTCACAACTCTTTCCATTCGACATATCCAAGAAGGAATATCGCTTGATCTAATGGATCCATCTGTGCATATTCAAATGTTGTCGCATACTGATTTACTTTTTCTTGTATCTCATCTATATATTTCGTGAAATTAATCCCTACCTTGGATATATAATCAAAATCAATGTCTTCTATCAATCGTTCGTCGAAAAAACAGTCAGTAAAATCTTTGAAATTTTCTATGGTATACACTGCTATATGAGTCTTTATTTGTTCCTTAAGCTTCTCTTTTTCTTCGTCATACATCCCCTTGTCTGTCTTGAAAATATAATCGATAAATAACGATTCGGTAATCATCTTGTCTTGTTGCATCAAATTAACAAAAAAACAATGCTGATACAAATAGGAAAGTACTATTTTTCTCGCATTGATTCTTGCTTTTATATTCATGTTGTTCGATGGAAAGAACTAAAGACCACATTCTGAGCCTAAAGCAACGAGCCTCAAGCTTCAAGCTTTAGTTTTTTAAAACTATTTTATGTTATGCATCTACAACAGTATCTTTGCTTTTACTTTTGATAGTCAATACTTGTTTCCCTTTGTAATATCCACAAACTGGACATACTCTATGAGAAAGTTTCTTAGCTCCACAATTTTTGCATGTAGAAATCTTATGGGTTTCTACCATTCTTTTAATATTTAATCTTTCCCAAGTAGAATGCCTTTTGCGTCCTTGTGATTGAGAAATTTTCTTTTTTGGCCCGATTGTCATTGATAACAATAAAACAATAAAATACTCTAAAGAGCACAAGCGTTTAAGCGATTTCGTTAGCTTTTATATCTACAACAGTTTTGAGATATTTTCTACCATCAAATCTAGCTATCTTTTTCTTACTGAAAGTTACTACTCCATCAATTTTTGCATGAACAGAAAAATCACTACCTAAATAAGCATTTTTTCCACATTCATATTTAGATCATTTTTGTCTAATTATGATATTACCTGCGACAGCTTGCTGTCCTCCGAAGACCTTGACCCCTCTATACTTTGGTTTCGAATCTCTAAGATTTTTTGCCGATCCACCGGCTTTTTTGTGTGCCATTTTATACTATAACTAACGATAAAATTATTTTGTAGGCTTGTGTATAGCGATTCCACTGCCATTTTCAAGTCTTACTTTTACTATTATCTTCATAGTTCTTTCGTATCTAGTCTAACGATATTAGACTTTATACTTAAGAACTATGGTTTACTATTTATGCTTGAATATCTATTCCATGATCTTTTCTATAAATTTCACCTACTGGTAGTAATCTTCCGATAATAACGTTTGATTTAAGATCAGATAATTTATCGATAGAACCTTTGAGTGATGAAGCTACCATTACTCTTATAGTTTCTTGGAATGATGCTGCAGACAACCATGAATCAGTTTCTTTGGCGATATTTGTCAATCCAAGTGCCAACCTTTTACCTTTTGCCGCTTTCTTACCCTCAGCCTCAAGTTCTTTATTTACCTTGATAAATTCTTCATATTTCACATAGATACCAGGAATAAAACTACTATTTCCAGAATCTTCGATAAAGACCTTAGAGAACAATTGTTTTACAACTACTTCGATATGTTTGTCATTGATATCTTGTCCTTGAGATCCATATACTTTTTTCACTTCTCTGATAATATATTTTTGTGCTTCAAGATCTCCTACAACATTTTTATATTCTTTGATAGCCAATGCTCCGTTAGTAAGTATTTCTCACTTAAATACTTCTTCACCATTTTTTTTGAGCAGATTGAGTCCAGTCAATGATTTAACATGTTCTTCTTGGATACCAAGGATAATATGATCTGCCTTGATTTCTAATATTTTTCCAGCTTCTTTGATTTTGAGCTTACTTTTGCCTTTTGATGCGAATATTCATCATTTCTTTACCTCTTCTCATTTTTTGACGTCTACTTTATATCCACTTTTGAATAAATATGTTTTCTTCTGATATTCAGAGACTACCTTTACATATCTCAATTTATTTGCCTCATAGAAAAATACTTTTCCATCAAATGGTGCTATTATTGCAGGATTTTTTGGATCCCTTACTTCAAAAAGTTGTTTTACTCTATCAATACCCAGTGTAGTTGCATCCCCTCATTTTGCTACTCATCATTCGTGGAATGTACTCAATGTTAACTGTGTTGATGGTTCTCCAATAGACTGCGCAGCAATAATTCCTACAGGTACTCATACTTCTACTATTCTTCTTGTTGAAAGATCTGTTCCATAACATTTTTGACAGATTCCGCTAATACTATGACAGATAAGTGGAGTCCTTACTTTTACTTCTTCAACTTCTATGTCTTGTAAGAGTTGCATATTTTCTTTGTCTAAGAGCTCATCCTTACTTAAAATAACATTCTTTTTCTTGTCTAAAACATCTTCAGCAAGCACTCTACCAGCAATAAGATTTAAGAAGTTATCACCCCTAAGTTCTGATTCTTGTTTAGAGTATACTACATATTTTTCCGTTCAACAATCATTTTCTCTAATAATTACTTCTTGTGATGCATCACAAAGTTTTCTTGTCAAATACCCTGATTCAGCTGTTCTCAACGCCGTATCTGCCTTTCCTTTTCTTCCTGCATGTGCAGAGATAAAATATTCGATAGGTCTAAGTCATTCAACGAAGGAATTTTTGATTGGAAGTTCGATAATCTCTCCTTGTGGATTGACTACTAATCACTTCATACCTGCAATCTGCGTCATATGTGTTTGTGAACCTCTCGCTCATGAATCTACCATAGTATACAAATCTTGTCCTGGTGTCGTAATTCATTTCAAACTTTCTTCTATCTTTTTCTTAACATCAGTCCATATTTTGATGATAAATCTATGTTTTTCTTCTTCAGAAAATAATCATTTGAAGAAATATTTATAGACTTCGTTTGCTTTTGCATCTCCATTTTTAAGCTCTTCTTCTTTTTCTTTCGGTACTTTCATATCAAGTATATTAACTGATGTAGCTCATAATGTTGCATATTTAAATCATAAATCCTTGATATCATCAGCAACATATACTGTTATTTGCATACCACATTCATCGAATATTCTACTGAGTAATTTTTTGAGATCTTTATTTTTGAGTTTAGTATTAATGAATCTTATTTTTTCTGGCAGAACCGAGTTAAAGATAACTCTTCCTACCATTGTTTCTATTGGAGTACCATTATAATTCAAAATAATTTTATCCTTTACAAATATTTCTTCATTAGCGTAACTATTGAGTACACTTTCTATATCAGGAAAAACACCCACTCTAGGTTTATTTATCCATTCCTCTTCTGTCTTATATTGAGGATGTCTTTGATCAAAAAAATCAGTCAAATAATAGATACCGAGTACCATATCTTGTGAATGTGCAATAGTCGGTTCTCCTGATCCTGGTTTCAAAATATTTTTGTCTGCAGCGATAAGTTCTCTTGCTTCCTTTTGTGCTTCGTCAGAAATCGGCAAATGGATAGCCATCTGATCTCCATCAAAATCGGCATTGAATGAAGGACACACTAAGGGATGTATTCTGATTGTCTTTCCTGGCATCAATATGATTTTGAATGCTTCGATAGAAAGTCTGTGTAATGTTGGTGCACGATTCAATAATACCCATTTATCTTTTATTACTTCTTCAAGAAATTTTAGTGCTAATGGCGATTCTTCTTTGATGAGTTTTTCAGCTTGTTTTGGTGTATACACTATTTTTTTCTCAATAAGTTTTCCGATAATAAATGGCGTAAACATCTTAACTGCTATATAGATTGGCAATCCACATTCGTCAAGTTTGAGCTGAGGACCAACGGTAATAATAGACCTACCTGAATAATCTACTCTCTTTCCTAACAAATTTTTTCTGAAGATACCCTCTTTACCAGAAAGCATATCGGAAAGTGATTTGAATACTTTTATACCTGCACCACTACCTCCTGAAGCTCCAGCTTTTTCTCCTACTAAAAGATTATTTACTGATTCTTGTAAAAGTCTTATTTCATTTTTTTTGACAACATCAGGCATCCCCACTTGGATCATTTTCTTTAATCTTATATTTCTCATCAGTACACGTCTATAGAAAAGATTAACATCTGATGATGCAAATTTTCCTCATTCAAGTTGTACTACTGGTCTAAGATCAGGTGGGATAACAGGCAATTTTCTAATCACCATATTTTCTGGTTTTACTCCAGAAACATGAAGGTTGATAAGTAATTTTATCAATGCTATCAATTTTTTTCTTTGTTCTTCTGATTTAGTGTTTTTGTATATTTCTATATTTTTTTTGATATCTTTTTCTACATCTACTGTTTGCAATAACCTCAAAATAGCTTCAGGACCTGATTGAAAAACGATCAAATGAGAAAATCTCGCGAATATATTTCTAAAATCGTTTTCGAAAATGGTTGAACCTACTTCAAGATCAGCGATAATAGATTTTATTCTGTTGAATTCTTTTTCTAGAGAATCTGTATTATCAGCAAATAATTTTTCTAATTCTTTGATTTTTTTTGCATTTCCGTTTTCCTTTTCAAGTTCTCATTTGTAGAGAGTTTCGAGCTCTTTGACCTTTACATCAAAATCCTCTTTGATCTTTTCTTTAATCTTTTTTTCAAAATCTTTGTCCACTTTTTGGACCATGATATATTTTACGAAACTTAATATCTTATCAATTTCGTTTGAAGAAATTCCGAGTAATTGATTTACTCATCCTGATGGGCTTGATTTATATCGAATATGAAGCAATGGTACTGCTAAATCGATATGTCACATCCTTGATCTTCTCACTCTAGATGTCGTTACCTCTACTCCACATCTTTCACATACGATTCCCTTATATCTCACTCATTTATATTTTCCACAACTACATTCATAATTTTTTACTGGTCAAAAAATGGATTCACAAAATAATCCTCCTTGCTTAGGTTTTCATGTTCTATAGTTAACTGTATCAGGATTATCTACTACTCCATGTGACCACTTCTCTATATCCTCGACAGAAGCGAGTCTTACAATCAATCCTTCAAATTTTGTTTTATTCATACTAAAATCCTTAGTAAGAAAATAAATAATTTAACTTAGTACCTAAGAGATGCAAGATTCAAGATGCAAGAACTATTTAGTTATATTACTATAAGGTTCATGCATCGTGCATCATGTATCATTATTCATTATTTTTATTCTAATTCTCAGAAATCTTCCATTTCTTGGATTACATTGTCTATAATTTCTTCTTTTTCTTGTCCTATTTCTTCTTCTGTCGCAGTAGTTTCCTCTCATTCTCCTGGGATTGTACTCTTCATTACCCCTGAAAGTCAAAGATTAACTATTTTTTTGATTCTATCTTCTTGAACAATTTCAAGTTCTTCTATACTCAAGGGCTCTATATTTTGACACAATCCTTTGAAAAGATAGGTCAACAAATTGAATGATTCTGGTAATCAACCAATCTTTGGTTTCTGTCCCTTGATAATAGATTCATATAATTTATTTCTTCCAATAACATCATCTGATTTTACCGTAAGCATTTCTTGAAGTGTATATACTGCAGAATATGCTTCTAGTGCCCATACTTCCATTTCTCAGAATCTCTGACCTCCTTGTCTAGATTTTCCTCCAAGTGGTTGTTGGGTAATCAACGAGTATGGTCCTACTGATCTTGCATGAATTTTATCTTCCACCATATGTACGAGCTTGAGTATGTGCATATATCCAACGGTTACTTTTTGATCATATTTTCTACCATTTTCTCCGTTGAAAATATTGAACTTCAAATCATCGAGCCCACACATTTTGGTAAATTCTGTCAAATCTTCTGATGAAAATTTTGAGAAAGTAGGAACGGCAAATTTTACTCCCAAAAGTTTTGCTATATATCCAAGTTGTGATTCAAATAACTGTCCCATGTTCATACGAGAAATTACTCCAAGTGGATTGAGTACAACATCTACTGGTCTTCCATCTTCTGTAAATGGCATATCTTCTTCTGCTACCACAATAGAGATAATACCTTTATTTCCATGTTTTCCTGCAAGTTTATCTCCCACTTCTATCTTTCTTGTACTTGCAACATATACTTTGATTTTCTTTCTTACTCCTGCCATCAAATTATCTCATTTTTTAGCATCGAGAATAACGACATCAATAACTTTTCCTTCATTACTACCAGATGGTACATATAATGATGTATCTTTTACATTTTTTGATTTGTCTCCAAATATAGCTTGTATAAGTTTTTCTTCAGGAGTAAGTTCTCCTTCGGATTTTGGAGTAATCTTTCCTATAACAATATCTCATCATTTGACAATAGATCCGATTCTAATAACTCCATCATCATCTAAATTTTTAAGTTTATTCATAGATACTCAAGGGATATCATTTGTTGTTTCCTCAGGCCCAAGTTTAGTATCTGCTACTTCTATTTCATATTCTTCTATTTGGATTGATGATAGTTCGTCATCTTTCACAAGTCTCTGAGAAATAACTATCGCATCTTCATAATTATATCATTTCCATGGCATAAACGCTACTCTGAGATTTTTACCGAGTGCCATTTCTCCATTTACAGAACATGGTCCTTCTGCAATAAGATCTCATTTTTTAAGTTTTTCACCAAGAGATACTCTAGGAATCTGCGTCATACATGATTTACTATTTGATCTTCCGAAAACCACTAATGGGTATTCTTTGATACCAGTCTTGTATTTTACTTTTACTCTTTTCCCATCTATATAAATAACCTCTCCTTCAGATTCAGCCTTGATAACAGCATGCGTCATCTGCACAATATCTCTCTCAAGTCCTGTTCCTACTAATGGAGGATCATTTTTGAGTAAAGGCAATGCTTGTCTCTGTTGATTGGTTGCTATAGAGGCACGTACCGCATCGTTATGATCTACAAATGGAATCAATGATGTATTTGGAGAAAATATTTGTGATGGATTAACATCTACATGAGTGATATCGCCCACATGGAACATTCCCATCTCATTAAATTGTCTAGCTGCCACACGTATCTCTGTAATATTATTGTATGCATCAATAGGTGTTGTAGCATCAGCAATACAACATCTTTCATCCAATTCTGGAGAAATAAATTCTACTTCATCAGTAAAAAATGGTTTAACTGTTATAGATTTACCAAGTTTACCATATACTTTTTCTATTTCTTTTGCTGATTTTTCATCAATATAATTATCTTCTTTGACGATTATACCTTTGAGTTGTTTCCCTTTGGCATCTAATTCAAAAATATCACGATGAGCTATTCTATTGAGTAATATTTCTTTTTTTGCTGGTACCTCACGATAAATCTTAAGTGCTGGAGTTTCCAAAAATCATTCATCGTTTACACGAGAATACAATGATTGATAAATTACCAATCCGATATTTTGTCCCTCTGGTGTTTCAATAGGACATATTCTTCCATAATGTGAAGGGTGAACATCACGTACTTCAAATTTTGCTGTTTCCCTTTTGAGACCTCAAGGTCCGAGGGCAGTAATTCTTCTCTTATGTTCTATCTCTGATAATGGATTGATTTGATCTAAAAACTGAGAAAGTTGTGAGGTAGCAAAAAAACTCTTTACTGCGTTATCAACGATCTTGAAGTTTACCAAGTCAGTTATTTTAAGTGGATTTTCTAGATTAAGGATACTGAGCTTTCCTTTGATACTTTTAACAAATTTTCTCATAACGGGTTGAAGATGTGCGTAGAGAATCTCTCCCATAGATCTGATACGTTTATTTGAAAGGTGATCAGAATCATCAATATAATATCATTTTTTGAAATTTGAAAGATGAAAGAGATATTTAAGTGCCCCTATCAAATCTTCACCATCAAATATATTTGCTATATCTCCATCCAATGGTTTTTTAAGTCCCAATTTTGCATTGATTTTTCTTCTTGCAATTCTTCCAACAAAGATTCTGTCTGGTGAAAGAAATTGATTTTTTATATAACTGAGCGCACTTTCTGGATCGATTAATTCTCCTGGTCTTACCTTATTATATACAAATTCTGCTGCAGATAATGCGTCGGTAGTCGTATCTTTTTTGAGGGTGGTTTCGAGATAATTAAAATCTTCTTCATCGAAAGAATCTTTGAAAAATTCTCTAATACTTTCATCATTTTCTATTCAGAAAATTCTCAACAATGTCGTGATAGGAAATTTTCTTGATTTATTTATCCTCGCTACGACTACTCCAGATTTTTCTGTCTGCACTTCCAACCATGGTCCATTTTCAGGAATCACTTTAAAAGAATATCTAAATTCTTTTTTAGCAAAAAATATACCGTATGATCTGATGATCTGCGAAATGATTACTCTCTCTACTCCATTGATAATATATGAAGCCGATGGTGTCATAAGTGGTAAAATACCTATATTTGCGCGTTTACTGAACAATGTCTTCTCTGTTTTTTTCTTTCCATCATCATGTACTTCACTCAATTTCACCTTACCCGTGATAATTCACCCATAGGTTAATTCTTTTTTCTTACACGTTTTTGCATCATCGATAGGATCAGATATCTTAATATCATCTATTTCTACATACATTTTTTCTCATGCAATATCCCATACTGGATTAATATTGTTGAAAAGTTTGTGAATATATTTTTTGATAAAATCAGCATATCCTCTTTTTTGAAGATCTAGAAGATCAGGAAAATTAGCGAATTTTTTGGGACTACGCAAAAATATTCTATCTCATTCCCTATAGAAATCTTTGAATATTTCTGGTATCTTATTTGCTTTATTTACTTTATTTTCTATCTTTATTGGTTTGTTTATAGGCATACTAATTGCCTTTGGCGTTGCTTTTGGTGTAACAGCAGGTTTACTTATTTTTTTGCTTATAGGTGCTACTTTCTTTACTACTACCTTTTTATTCACTTTGTTTGGTTTTACTTTTTTTGCTACAACTTTATTAGTCTTTTTTATTTCTTTTTTCCCCTGAGGAGTTTTTTTTGATTTCATAAGGTTATCTGTGATAAGAAAATAAACGATGAATATGGTCTATACGCAAGATAGTCAAAAATTTTCTTCACGTTAAAAACAAAAAAATTCAAAAACCCGATTAAGATCTTTGAACGGTTAATTGTTTTCTTCCCTTTTTCCTTCTTCTGCTCAACACTGCCATTCCTCCTGGAGTTAGCATTCTTTCTCTAAATCCATGTTTACCTATTCTTTTAGTTCGAGAATATTTCCTCACCCTTCTTAATTTACTAGCCATCTTTTTATAATGTTAAATGTTAAATTTTTACCTTCTCATTTATTTCTTGTATGCTATAAATCAAAGTTCTCTAGCTCTAAGGATTGCTGTTTTAAGTTTTTTTTGCGTCCCTACAGAGTTTTTAGTATATTCTCTTGGTTTGATATCTCCAAACCTTGTAATATATTTTTTTAACATCATTACTGATTTTCGATTAAGATATTTGGCATTCTTTTTGTCAGAGAAAAAACTGACTTTTTGTCAAAGCTTTTTAGCGTCCCATCCTTCTATAACTGCTTTAAGTTCATCATTTACTTTTGTAAATACAGCAAATTCATCAGTCTTGTCCATCTTGAAAATAAAATATCTCTTGATTGCCTTATTATACAAGATATTTTTTTTGATCATATCTAAATCTTCAGCTTCTGCTTCAATATAATATGAATATGCATACGCTTTATCATTTCAAGCCTTATTACCTAAATTGTAAGCCAATTGTTGAAGCCCGATATCATCCTGTTGAACGATATTTTTTTTGATTATCTTTTCGAATTCAGATACCACCTCTTTACGGTTAATCTCTGATAAAGATGCATCAAGCAATAATACTACATCATACTTTTGCATTAGTTCATTATGTAAGGTGGTAAAAATTTATGATCCGATTGCCATTCTGATAAATTTATGTATTTTCATATCAGCTGGTACTATTTCTTTTACTGTTTTTGCACCATCTCTGATATATTCTTGCTCTAAAAGAACATTATCAGCTAATGCTTTTTTGATTTTACCATCAACAATCTGGGCAATCATTGCTTCTGGTTTACCAGCCGCGTTGAGTTCTGCACCAAATTCTTCTTTCATCTTTGCTATTTCATCCTGATCTACTTGATCAAATGATACATAAGCAGGATTCATAGCAGTCACTTGTAAAGCAACTTCTTTTGCTATTTCATCATTTCCTCCTTCGAAGAAAATAAGTGAGGCAACTCTATTTCATGGGTGATTGTATACAAATGCTTTTTCTTTTGTCACCAAAACCCCTCCAATATTCATATTTTCACCTGTTTTTCCCATAAATTCTTTTACTTCGTTGTCTATGGTTTCTGCTATAGTAGGATTAAGATCTTCTAATGAGGTCACTTCTTTATCACTCTGAGCTATTTTAGCAAGAACCGAATCAAACAACGCTTGAAAATTTTCGTTTTTTGCTACGAAATCTGTCTCACATAAAAGTTTAAGCCCTACTATCTTTCCATTTGTTTCTACTACTTTAACAATTCCTTCTTTGGTTTCTCTTGCTACTCTATTTCCTGCTTTCGCTATTCATTTCTTTTTGAGTATTTCTTGTGCTTTTTCTAAATCATCACCTGCCTCTACCAAAGCTTCTTTACAATCTTTAAGAGGAGCAAACGTGATATCTCTTAATTGTTTTAATAATTCGATATTTCACATACCAAGTAATTAATAATTAAAAATTAAGAATGAATACTATATGATTTTGTTTTATTATGAACTATTGTAACTTAGTATAGTAGGAATTTTACAATTCTTTCGTTTTTTACTTGCCCTTTGTAAGGTCAAAGGAGTATTCATTGTTCATGTATTATTTTGGAAGTTCTCCTTTATCAATCTCAAATAATGCCATAATTCGTTCTCCTAAACCAACGAATATTGCTAGTTTTTTATCTTGAGATATTGAATATGTACCATCTCGAGCACGTTTGATAAATATAGCTAAAAAAACAACCATAATCAGTACTATAAATATAGGTATATATCTTATAAACGGAATAAACATAAACAGAGAAGTTACCACCACAAGAAGAAGAAACACCGACCACCATCACAAAGATTGTTTGAGATGAAATTGTTCGAAATCACTTTTTCTCTGATTGTTGAATGCCCCAACAATGATTCCTATAAGAAGGTACATCATCACTGCTCTCTTTTTCTCTGTACTACTTGGTGTATATGATCCTTCCAAAGATTGATTTATCATGGGTATAGTTATTTCTGGGTTTTTTTCGGTTGTATTGACGTGTAATGTTTCTTCCATATGTATCAAAGAGAAGATAAATTGCAGGAAGCAATTTTATGCGAGAATTAACTACTAAACATACTGTTTAGAACAAAATCTACGCTCTTATGACTTCACATATTAGCAAGAATGATACTATCTTCTGCCCATCGTCTAGAAAAATTTGTCCCTGCGATGATGACGTTTTGAATATCAGGAGTTTTTGTTACTTCATTGATAAAATTGTCCATCATGTGACCATCAAGAACAATTACCAATTCTGGTTTTTTAGTGAGCCCCTTTACCCCTTTATAAATTTTTAGCACTCTTGTAAGTTTTCTCTTGTATACTAACTGCTCTTTTTTTGTCAAAGATAGATAATTTTCTGTCTCCATAAAACGAGCCATAGTATTCATAGATTCTATTCTTTTTTTGAGTGTTTCAAAATTCGTCAAAAATCCAGAAGGAAGTTTGTAATTGAGATAGTTGAATCCGTATTTTTCACCTAACTTTTCGAGTTCATCCGCATACATTTTCTTTTCAGAAACCACCAAAATTTCTTTTCATTCAGCTTTGGCTGCCTGAATTTTCTTTTGTGCGTGTCCAATCTGTTCTACAATAGACTCAGGATTAATCACCGCTATATTGTTTATCACTCAAGCCCAATATTTATTGGTTTTTGGGTGAGCTTCGCTTTTTAGCGTACCAATATGAGCTTGTGCCTCGATTACATCGTTTACCGATATACTCATAATTTTTAGCGTTTGAATAAATAAATTAGACTCTAAACTTTAGCACCTAGCTCTTAGTTTTTAGATCTTAGATACAATTTATCTAAGTTCTATTGTCTAAGCCCTAAGTTCTTGTTTTTTAGGTTCTATTTGAAAGAGACAGTAGCTCCTTCTGCTTCTAATTTAGCTTTGATACCTTCAGCATCTTCAAATTTAACCTTTTCTTTGATTAAAGTTGGTGCTTTTTCTACTAAATCTTTAGCTTCTTTGAGTCCAAGTCCAAGCAATTCTTTAACCACTTTGATAACTCAGATTTTTTGTTGTCCAATATCAGTCAATTCAATATTGACCGTATCAGCATTTCCAGCAGCAGCTTCTCAGCCAGCAGCTCATCCAGCAGCTCATGCAACTACCATAGCAGCAGCACTAACTCCAAATTCTTCTTCCAATCCTTTTACTAATTGATTTAATTCTACTGCACTCATCTCTTTTACGAGATCCATTATCTTCTGTGCATTTTTTGTAAGTTCCATTTCTTGAAACAATTATAATATAAAGAGTATGTTACAATGTGTTAACAACTAATTTATACAGCAGCCACTTCGGCTGGAGCTTCTTCTGTTTTGGCTTCCTGGATTGCGTCACTTTCGTTCGCAATGACTTCTTTTGCTTCTTCCTTTACTTCTTCTATTTTAGTTTCTTCTTTAACCTCTTCTTTCACTTCTGCTACTGGCTCACTACCATCTTTTTTAGCAATCTCACTAAGAACACAAGCGAATGATTGTAATGGATAGTTGAATAAGTAACAAAGTTTTGATAATAATTCTTCTTTTGTAGGAACATTAGCAAGTTCATTAACATATTCTGCACCTTGCCATTTTTTTTCAAACCACCCTCCTATAAATGAGAATTCTGCACCTTTGTTTGCTTTTTTAAATTCTTTCAAATATTTGTTGATTACTTTGAGTGGTCCAAATTCGTTGGCATGTGCGTATAATGCAAATACTGATCCTTCCAATGTGTCTACGTTTACATCTTCGAGGCCCGCATCTTTGAGTGCCTTAAGAAAAATTCTTTTCTTGATGATATTCATATTCCCTTCAGCAGTTTTAATATCCATTCTTATTTTATTAGCAACAGTAACAGCTACGCCTGTTTGTTTTACGATTACTGCGTTTGTTGCGTTACTTAGATCTTCTTTATATTTTGCTAAGAGCTGATTTTTCTTTTCTTTGGTTATCGTCATCTTGAATGAATTAATTTTAAATGATAAATTATAGATGATAGATTTTTTTGTCGTTTAAAACAAAAAAGACTCTTTCGAGGCTCGTATACAAAAAATATTGATTGTATGTGAACCTAGGTAGGAATTGGTATTTTATGCTTTGAGCAACCTACTGTCTTTGGTAGTTATGTGAGTTTTATAGGAAAATCTAAGATGATTGCAAGAGATTTTTTATGAAGATTTAATCTTCCTGTATATCTATCCATTGTGTTGGTAATAATCATAAGGCAACAGTTGGACCATTTCATCGTATATATGCTCAAGTTTGTGCTTTAATGTTGTCTACCATTTTTTTCTTATCTTGTATATGTATAATCATTTCTTTAATATCTTGTTTTCATGGAGTGTTCATATTTCATTTATCATGATATGTCTTATCGATACGCATATCTATAGCTTGGTATATGTTTTTATATGCAAGATCTATATATTCTTCCAACTTGTTTTCTTCCACACACTTTAGAAGCTGTTCCCCAACATCTGGCAGTGTGGTAGAAAAAAATCATATACAATGGAACACATTACCTTGTCGTTTTTCTGGAATATTTCTTCTGATTATATCCTTTACATGGTTTACGTCTATATTTGCCTTCAACGAACCAAATAGCAGCTCCTTTTGTGTCTTGAGCAATTTTTCTTCTTCGGAAATATCTCCTTCTAGACCTAAATTTAGGACATTGTCCGAATTACCTACTTCTTGATTGTCGCTCATTTTCTTATATTTAAGATATAAACATATAGAATATATACTCTTAAATTATATCCATTTATATTTTTAAAGCAAATTTTTTCTGATAGAATTTCCTTTGAAAAATCTATACAACAAACTTTCCTTTATTTCTTGTCTTTTGGGCTTTTATCCAAAATCGAATCAAATCAAAAAACGAGATGAGATGACTACAAGGGAATTTTTACGAAAAACAAATTGAAATACAGCATAATATCTTTACATCTTTCGTTAAGAACTTTATTATTTATTTTATCTCTCTATGGATATCAAAAAAGCTTTTCTTTTCTTTAAAAATCTTCACAAAAACCAGACCTATAGCGATTGATCTCAGTATCGACCACATCTCTTGAGAGTTGGCAATATTCTCCAACATTATCTAGATTTGTTTTGAGAATTTGAAAAAGAAATGAGTAATTCAATAACCATCGCTTGATATTGACATGATAGCCTAGAGGATACTGATATCTCTCTAGATACACTACAAGAAACATTTTGAAATACTATAGCTAATCTGATTTGGGGTATGACCAACGAACAAAGCGACACTCATACCGATATATATGTCCAAAAGATTTGCCGTGCAAAAGAAGAAATCAGACTTATTAAATTGGCTGATTTATGTGATAATTACTCTTCAATTGTTTATAGGGCATTGGAGAATAATCCCCAATTTCTCAAAGAAAAAATCCTTCCTATTATGGAACCCATGTATCAAGAAATCATTACGACAAGTTTTGTGAAATACCCTAAAACTTGAGCTGAATTTTTGTCTAACGTAAAAAAGTGCCATGACCTAGCTGATACGTATATTAATTTTTTATGTCTCAATTAGAATCACTCTACTCATACTAATTTATTGTACGCTATACCTACGGCGGTGATTTTTGCTTCTAAAATAGCATTATATATACCCGTCTCTCTTTGCTGTAGTAATTTTTCGATTTCATTTCTAAGTGTGGGTATCGCTTCTTTATCTGACATTCACTCTGGATATAATTCTTTCATATATACATCAAGCTCTTTTGCTTCTTGCATCATAGTTTCGTTTTCTTTAAATCATCAACCGTCAAGGATTGCTTGTAATTCTACAGCTTGTTGTTCAAGTTGTTTTTTAAATTCAGGCTCGAACGGGACTCAAAGACTCTTCTCCATCTCTTCATACGTTAATATTGCATTTGTATACATGTTTTCATTTTTTTCTATTGTCATTTTTTTACCGATAAGCATATAAAAGCACATTATTTTTTTTATTTTTGTGGTATAAGATCGTTGTATTGTGCCTCAGAGATAAATCATTTCTCATATAAAGACGTTGCCGTTTGTCTTCATAGCTCAAAATTGAATTTATCATTATTACATAGATTCTGGAAATTTCCTATACCATCTATTACATTGCTACCATTAAAGAATCTTATTTTGTCGGCATATCAATTTTGATGAAGCAATCTAAATGTTTCTCTCGATCACACATGCGCCGTATAAAATACATGGATTGGTAACGTTCTTCATACATAATCTATATGAGATAATTCATTATTATATTTTCCATCTAATACGTCTTGAATATCACCTATTCTCATTTTTAAATTTTGCTCTACTGCCCTTTTGAGCACACCATTATTTCGTGCTGCGTTCATTTCTCTAAAAACAAAATCTATTTTAACATCGAATCATGCATCTATAGCTTTATCTATTTTAAATTTAGCATTATTATACGTCTTCATGGTTCCATCTCGAACTCCATTGAAATTACCATGGAATCAGAATTCCTCACTAGAAGTTAGAGATTTACCACTTCATGCACCCCCACCCACAAATCTTATAGTATTGTTTTTACCTTCTATGCCCTTATTATTCTCTATTATTTTGTCAAAATAATAATCTGCTAAGAATGATGCTCATCCATGCGTTTTTTCTGCAATCACCTTTTCATTTGCACCAATAAATTGCCTAAATCAATCTACATCTACTACGAATTCTTCATTTTTACTTTTTAAAGATTCACTATATTTACCAATCAAATTGTCTGCATTTTCTATAGAATACACAAGAATTTCATCTCAAGACATTTTAGTGAAATCAACAGATGGTGCAACATCATTTTTATTTAATTTTATTCTACTTATTTCTCAATTTTCACTACCCCTCACAAAACAATATCCCTCATAAATACCTAGTATCGCTTCTTGTGATTTTGCTGGACTATTTTTGTTGTATTCTTTTATAAATTGATCAATTTTATCTGGAGTAGCCGCCTCTTTTACCTTATCCATCACATAATTTTCTATTCTCTTTGTTTCCAATTTACCTTCTGCTGTTATAAAATAATAATCTACTGATCTACCTCATCATTCTTTAATAATTTTTTTATTTCATATAATCAATTCTTTACCGATAGCTGAGGTATTGTTTTTGTTATAATCACTTATAAAAGTATTTATTTCTTGAATGTTTTTACAATTATTTATTTTGTTCATGGTAAACAGTGTTTTATAATACTCTGTCCATGTCTCTAAATCTGGATTATATTCTGGTCTTGAAACATCTCTTTGTGTCTGTCAAGAAAATTTAAAACGTTCTTTCCCGTCTCTTATTTGAGGTAGCGCTTCACCATATCTCATAAGCACAAAATTCGATAATAGTATACTCGTCTTACCACAACCGTCAGCAAAAAAATGATCTTTTAGGTTGACTCTATATTCTACTCGAGAAGCCAATTCTATAGGGTTAGTTGCTGGATTATTTAATTTATCATAAAACTCTACAATAAATTGATTAAATGCTGTATCTAAACCATCCTTATCTGTGTATGCATATTTTGGTTTCCCCGTTTTTTCATCTAATTTTGGATTTTCATCCCTCATAAAATATTCTGGTTTTAATATTCATTCGTTTGTTTTTTTTGCGATATTTTCAACAAATCATTGTAATTCTTCTACAGACAAAAATTGCATATCTTTATTTATATATATATATTCAGATAGTTTTTGAAAATTTTCCAATGCTATCACTCATGCCTCTTCTGGTGTTATGTTTTCAAATTTAAATTGTTTATTATCTGATGCACTGGCATCAAGTATTCATTGAGCAGTACGACTAGTTTTTGAAAGATTTTCCATCGATGCTAAAATATATGTATTCTTTTCTACATTGTTTCATTCTTTTATATCCATAGTAATCTCTTGTATAATTTTATTATAGGTATTTTTAACTAGCTCACTATGAATCTCTTCTTTTTTGTTTGATTCTGTATTTTCTAATGGGACACCTATTTCGGTTTCTCCTACGCTATTATCTATCTTACTTGATTTTTCTATGATTTTCGGTTGTATGTTTTTAAGCAAATAGTCTATGATCTCATTGTGGGTATTTTCTGTGATAGGTTTTGTGATATCAATATTATTGATTATGTTTTTAATATTAGCTATATCTTGTGTATCATACCCAAATTCTGGATTTTCTATTATGATATCATACAACGAAGAAATATATTCGTTTGGACTTTGTGTATTGAGGGCTAATCATTCAATTTTTGCCATAAAGGATTCAACTATCCTTTTTGTTTTTATATTTGTATCTATTCTAATCAAACCTGATTCTAAATTTAATAAACCCATATTGACTGAGTCAATTGCAACAGACAATCCCTCCGATATTACATGATCGTAAGTTCAATGTAGTATATTCAACACATTTTCAATTTTATGTCAAACTTCTACTAAGGGATGTATTGATTCACGAATAAGTCATATTGTAAGCGCTGATTTTAATAAAAATCAACTTGAATTTTTCAAAGAACCTGTATATCCAACTATTTCTCCTTTTATATGATTGATTTCTTTGATAATATGGTTTGGTCGAACTAAGAGTATGTCTTTTGTTTTCTGTAGATTGTTGTTTATAAGAACACTTATTTTTTCTGTTAGAATGTTTTTTTGAGAAGTTAGTTTTTTTATAGATTCTGTATACGTACCAATCCTGTCTAATAAAATATTAAATTTTGATGCCTTGTCCGTAAACGAGACATTGTTATCTGATATTTCCTCTACAGGAATATTCAAATCTTTTTCCATAGAGATTAAATCTTTTTCTAAACTAACAGATTCCTCAAATATATTTTTATTCATTGTTTCTGGATTTGTTTCTATAACTACTGGATTTGTGTTTTTTACAAAATTTATTGTTTTTTCGTTATTTGTTATATTAAATGATCAGTCAGTGTTTTCCACTATTAGACCAATTCATGAGATTGCTACTTTTGCTTTAAATGTTTGAAGTTTATTAGCATCCATATCAGCAGGAATGAGTAATTTATTATCACTTGATGTATGATCTATTTCAAATCAAAACATTTGAAAATCTGTCATATTCCTGATTTCTATGGGAGCTATTGATGGTATGAATTTTACTGTCTCGTTTGTTCATTTAACCTTCATAATAATTACATCTCCTGCTTTTATAGTACTTTGATCTATACTAGGATCTAGAATTAATTCTTGTGATTTAAATCCATTTATCATTGATTGAATATCATCCGATTTATATGTTAGCTCAGTAGTCACTACTTCTCCATTTTTTGTAGATATTCATCATCCGATCTGATGTGTTGTATAAAATTTAGGTGGTAATTTGCTTGGAGTTATACAATTTAACAAAGAAATAAGTTTTCATATTGGTCATGGTATCTGATCACCAGTAGTTTCCATTGATTCATCAACGATTTCATCTCAAAATTCTTTTGCAAAACGACTTCTAAATGTACTTGCTGCTACTGCCGCTTCATCTCCAGGAAGTGATCATATCTTAGTAAATGTATTTTTTAATTTTTCTAATCATCTATAAAAAGCTTCTTTAGGCGTATATTTGGCTAGTTTAGGAAGCATATTACCAATAAACTGTCATGCTTTTATAAAACCCCGTTGAGTAGCTGTACCTATAGCAAATTCTTTCAAAATGTTTCCAAAAAACAATTTAGGATCAATTTCCTTTTGGAAAAGAAGCTCAACATCTGTGGGATTTGTATAGTCAAATTTTCTTCAGTCTATTATCGTAGAATTAATGGCGTTTTGGAATAATTCATTGGAGTATTGTCCTACTCTTGATCCAATCATACCTCATACAGTAGACACTGCTGCGACATATAAAGAATTTGTTGCTAAATAAGCAAGAAATCATCATACTGATGTTCATCAGCTTGGCATAGCCAATAAAATAGCAGCAACAGCGGCAGCTATAGTTATTAATGTCTGGATTCAATTATTCTTAAGCCATCAAATAACTTTTTTTTGTCGTGTATCATTGGAATATATTGTACTGATTTCTCATAAAAAAGATCTAATATCTGACTTTGTTCATCAGTTTTTACTAGAATCAAATTTATCTATCATATCTCCAAGTGTATTTATCATCTGGTCAATATTCCCCTCAAATGTATTAGTCAATCATCCGCTTCTAGTTTCATTTCTGAGTTTTATAAGAAAATCTCTACTTTCTTTAAATTTTGGTACCATTCATTCCAATCTGGGCAGATCATAAGACAAAAAACTACTAGCATTTTGTCTTATATTTCTCAATTCTGTATCACTTATTGTAGTATGTTGGAAATTATCAAATATGGTAGTCATCTTTTGTAGTGATGTATTAGCTGTTTGTATTATATCAATAGTCTTTTCCATATCTGCATCATAAATACTCATATTTGCTATCTCTAGAGTTTTTTGGGATTTTTCAAGCTCTGCTTTGGTAATAGTTTTATATATTGTTCAATTTATATTTTCTATAACTAAATTTCAGCTATTGTCTTTACTTACATATCAAAAAATTATATTATTTGTCCCATTCAAAGAAGTATTTCACGAAAAAATACCAATATTTTCTTTTTCATTTGGTAGAATAACTATTTTTTTTGATGGTTTTTGGGGTGGGATATTTGTATCATTATTATTTTTTACATATACAGGAGTTTTATTTCCTGGATAATAGATCCTGTAGAGATTATCAGGTATACTTACTGATTGGTGTGATCAAAGATTGTCTGATGACATATTATACATATTATTCTGAGAATATTCGATAGGAAAATATTTTTCATAATCATCTACGCTTGTGATTTTCTCTATCTTCATATCTCATGGGGTATCATATTGCAGACGAATGTCATTTATGGGATCATTTTTCTTCAACTCTAATCCAATAGTCTTTTTTATATCTTTTGTTTTAGCCAGAAAATCTTGATAGTTTAATCATGGAAATAATTTTTTTATGTTCTGCTCGTTGTCATAATCTTTTGCTATTTTCAAATATGCGTCCAAAATAAGTCATTCATTTTTTGACTTCTTTCATACTTCTAACATTTTGTTATATAATTCACATTTTTTACTAGGGATTTTTTCTGCTATTTCTCGATATTTATTACTTATCTCGTTATATCATTTATTATATATTTGTCTTCATTTTGTTCCTTCGTTTCATCAATATTCCTTTTCTAATTTTTCTTTTTCTGTTTCAAATCTATTTATCTCGTTTTGTATATTAATGAGTTCATTATATTGTTTGTTGATTTCTATCTGTTCATATAGTTTAGCATTATTTTCTATGTTATTTTTATTAACTTTTATGATTTCATTTTTTGTAGTTTTTATCAAACTCTCATAAAACTGTCCCATGGTCGTATATCAATCTTTGATTGCTTTTTCTTTCATTTCTAATAATTCATTATCATCAACATTTTTAAAATATTCATCTATACTTGTATTAGCATATTTTTCTTTTTCAATCATATACATCAAAACCATGTTAAGGTTTTCGTTCCCTATATTATTTTCAAAAAACATTCACGATACTCTTATATCCCCAAGAAAAAAATTAAGAAAATCTCCAAATACCTTGTTTTGTGTCTGAATATCTCACAATATCCCCAACATATCTCATAAATTTGGTATATTGAGAATTTTTTCAAAATCTTTTGGTCTTATATCTATTACTTCCTGTCTTGTTATGAGCTCCTGTCTATAAATATATATATTGGTTTTTCTTTCGTTTGCAGTATTTGTTGATAAATAAAATATATCTTTCAAATCTCATCTTAATCCATTTATTATAATATCCTCACCAAAACAAATATTTGCTTGAAGCTGAATAGTCTTTACATCATTGACCGTATAATAATTTCCATTTGATTTACTATTTTTCCCAATATCTACATTAACTCTAGCAGATATATTATTTACCACATTATTCATCTTGATCACTACTTCATTTTTCTTATCTAATCTATCATTTCACAATAATATATTCCATAGATTAAGTATTTGAATTTCATTATCTGAAAATGTCTCCTTCTTTACAATATCATCTATTGCAAGATTAAGCGAGTTTTGCAAAGACTCTTTCAATTTTATTATTGTCTCTGGATTTTCTGGATTATCTATTTGTATTTTGAGATCACGCATATTCTTTTCATTACTTAAAAATCATGAAGGCTTCATTGCGTCCTGTAGTTCGTTAAGATCAATAGACTGATCCTGGTTTTTGTTTAAGTCTTCTATACCAACCATATCCTATATGTCAAATAAAAGCTTATCTAATTCCTCTTCAGACAGATTTTCATCTTCTTCCATATGTCTTATCTGTTGTATCTTTTCTAATCATTTCTGAAGTACGGTTTTTTCATTATCTTTTTTGACTGATTTGATTGACTGACTAATGATGGTGATTACTCCATCTATAGCCTTGTCATCTATATAACTGCTTTGTAATAATGCCAAAATCCCCTCAGCCAAATTTCGGTATGGGTTGAGTTTTGTAAGAATCTTGATGAGTAACGCTTTCTTTTGCTCCATTCTACTCCTAGTATAGTAAAAAAGCCTATCCTAAGTATAGCCACTCCCTAGTTTTAAAGCAAATAAACACCCTATTACCTTGCAAATAAGATGACATTTTTGTAAAAGAGTATATAATATATTTATACTTGATTTTCCATCAAAAATACCTACATTATGTCTAAACAAAAACATAGAAAAAAAATGAAAAAAATTTTAAATTTGATGGTAGTAGTCACGATACTCGTGGCTATCTCTGCTTGTGGCAACAACAATCGCGAGCGTAATAACAATGTATATGCAAAACAACTGGCACAATGCCAACAAAAGACATTGGATTATGAGAATGAAATCAGGTATTTAAGCCAAAAAATCTCTGAATATGAAGAAATGGATTCTGCAAGAAATGCAGAAGAAGGCATAATGATCGAAGTGGAGAAGCATTTGGAAGGAGTAGATCTCTCAGCCCTTGGAATACTTCCCATGTGGAATGGTATACCGGCAATATATGTTGCAGAAGTTATCACAAGTAATTCTACCCTTGATGGTGGCTTTCGCTGCGCAATGATTGATGTTTTCCAGGAATCTGGATATTCGTTTATACGAAAATCGTTTATTGCAAATCCTGGTGTATGGCAAAAGGTTTTTTGGGCTGAGCAAGAACAAATTGCTTGGTTTAAAAAAAGATTTAATTTACCAGTAGTAAATCAAGAGATCCTTCCTTACCTCAAAGACGAATATTCATCCGACGGATTTAAAAAAGAATATCTTACTGCCTTTAAAAAATTCTATGCAATCCATTCTGTTTCTTCTACAGAGGGTGTTTGGAATCATCCTCAATGGGATGGATTTGAAAATACTTTTTTCAAACAGTTCCCCGACGCATTTGGTGGAAATTCTTCAGATTTTGCGAAAGCATATAAGTTATGGAGGACATCCTATACTATCCCACAAGCAGCCAGAAAAGTATTGGCCAATGTTATTGAGCAGTATAATGCGCTCTAATATCAAGTCATCATAAGATTGGTCTCTTCCCGTATTTGGGAGGAGATTTTTTTATTTTGTCTTCAATTCATTGATTTTTGCTCTGGTCTTAGGGCCGAGAAATCCTCTCAATGCCAATGGATCCGTGTCGGAAATCAGATTATATTTTTTTTGAAATTCATAGACCGCATTAATGGTGATTTGATTATATATGCCGTCGATTTTTCCACTATATACTCATTCTTTTTGTAAAAAAGTCTGTAAAATCCTTATCTCTGAGTTTTGCTGTCACTTACTATATGACCTATAAAACATAAAAATCTTAGGTGATTTTTTACTGATGACTTCATAAGATCCAGACGCTGTCTTCGTTTCGTCGGTTAAACGTTTTGTCGTTTCGTTGTTTGTTGGCCTACCGTTGTAATATTTTGCTAAATCTAACAGTGCTGCGAATGTCCCTGTTGCATATAAATTTACTGGCAAGAGTCTTCTATTTTGCATATCTAATTTCATCGTATATCTTGTTGCTTTGCCGAAAACACCACAATCAGGATTTCTTGCTGATACAATTTTTTTGGAAACCTGATACGCACAAAGCGCTCTTTTTGTATGAACTTCATAGACACCGTTCCGATATTTTTTATGTAAGTATCACAATTTTACTAAATATTTTTGCAATGTTCGTGTTCGAATATCATTTCTTCCTTCTTCGAGTTGTTGTATTCGCAGCCCTATATCAAAGAAATACTTGAAAACCGGGACAGTATCTCGCAAGAGCGAATCCTTAGATCATACATTAGTGACTCATTTTTCACAAAAATATCCCGTCATATTTTTTTTACCGAAAGTAAGTGCTCTGATTAAGCCCTCTTCTCATCTCCCCATCCAGACATCTATACGATCAAAACTTTGTCATCTTTCTCATGAGAGAACAATTGCCCCTCCCCTATCAGCGATTTCTCCTACACCAAATCATGGAAAATATATCAAAGATCAAAATGGATATGATGATGGTCATGCAAGCATACCATTAAAAACTTTCTTGCCTGATGCTCAATTATGTCATTCGCCATTGATCATTACCTCCTCTACAAAATTCGGCTTATAATAAAAGACTTGACCACTTTCTGGCGAATAATATGCGGTCACAGTAAACATTCTTTCCTGACAATTGGAAATATCAAATGCATGTACTGCACCTACCAAGAAAAAAAACATACTTATTCACAATATCAGTTTTTTCATATCTGAAATATGTTTTTTAGTTTGATAATTACAAGGTTTTTTTTATACTCTATTATAGATATAAAGACAGAATATAGACGAAAGATTAGCCAAAATTGCCTAAATAGATTATTACCTATGGTTTGTCGCAAAATATTTGTCAATTTTTTATCATTATTTTATCATCAGTCATAGCAAATCAATATGTTCAAAAACATAGAAAGTAGGCTGAATAACTGGATTGTAGATTTTATCATTTGATGATCATATCTTAGCGATTATCGAACACATGTTTTTGAGAAAACAAAAAAAATCGTAGTAGAAGCATATGTACATATCCTTATCCAATACGAAAGATTTAAACAGCGATATAGAAGCTAATCTTCTGTATATGCATCGATGATATCTAATACTTCCTCATCAGAATAATATTGATCATGACCATATACTTCCTCCTCATCTGTTACCCCCTCTTTTTTTATTGCTTTTCAGAAATCTATAATATATATTTTTCCGTCAGGACATATCATAATATTTCTTAAACTACCTCATAAATCCCTATGATACATTCATTTTTTATGCATTTGTGATAAAAATTCTCTTATATCCTTTTTCATAGTATCTGCCTGTTGTTTCGTGAACAACTTCATCCCTCTTGTGTTCTGGTAAATATAGGGAGTACCCTCTATCTTTCATAACATATTTTTAGCTTTCTCCACACCAAATATCTTTACAATATTGGTATCCGCCTCTCTATCATTTTGCGCCATTGGTCGTTCTGGTCTGTTTTTTTCGGTTACCTTATTAAGCAATAACGTATATATTGTTTGTCCAGGAACAAACTCCATGACTATATATTGTTCCCTATTTGGTAATTCTTGATATCCAAACAATTCAGGAACCTTTACTCTAGGATGCTCAATTGACTCATATACTGCTTGATGTAAACGAAATTCTGATCTCAAATCATAACTATCATCGAAGGTATCTTTTTTCTTTTTTGCGACAAGAAAATATCTTTCTCATCATTCATATGGTAAAGCTACCTTATAGATCAAACCTTGTTTTCAGAACGTTAACATTTGAACCTTATGCTTCAATACTTGTTTAATGACATAGTTGGTTACTTTTTGTTTATCTAATCCATCAAGCACACTAAAAATATCCTCCACGTGTGGTGGTTGTTTTTTTGTTATACTACCATCGGTTTCATATTGTTCTTTGAACTTTTTTTTCATCCATTTTACCAAAATAAATCAAATTATTGTCTATCTTTTTCTGCTTCAATGATAACTTTATTCATGACTTTAATACACTCAATCGGATAGTTACCTATCGCTGTTTCTCATGACAACATTACATAATCAGCGCCTTCACGTGCTGCATAAAAAATATCACTTACCTCTGCTCTCGTAGGGATAGGGTTGGATATCATAGATTCTAACATCTGTGTCGCTACTATTACGGGAGTTTTTTTTGTTTTACATAATGTAATAATATGCATTTGATGCACGGGAATAGTTTCTACCGGTAATTCAGTTCATAAATCTCCTCTAGCAATCATTATCATATCACTTGCATCAATGATTGTATCTATATTATCTATACCTTCTTGATTTTCTATCTTCGCAATAATTTTTATCTGTTCTCCCCCATTGGTTTTGAGAAAGAAACGAAGCGTTTCTATATCTTTTTTTGTTCTCGTAAAACTTACAGCGATATGTGCAAATCATTGGGCAATACCAAATTTTATATCATCAAAATCTTTTTTGGTTAATGTGGGTAGTTTATAGTGAACGCCTGGCGTATTAACATGTCTTCTTGATCCCACACTAAATGACATCAATGCCTCTACAACTAAAGATTCTGATCATTTTTCTACGACTTTCACATCAAAAAGTCCGGAATCTATTTTGATAATAGTTCCTATCTCTGCATCTTGTATCAATGGCTGATAATCACACAAAAGATCACGATCCCCTCTTTTTTTTTCTTTTGCTACGATTCTAAATTTTTCTCATAAGGTATAAGAAATCGGAGTCTTTACGACTCATGTCCTCACTTGTGGTCATTCTGTATCCAATAAAAGTTCAAATTTCTTCCCTATCTTTTTTTCTACTCTGCGGATAATTTTAACATCTTTAGCTACTGTTTCCTTGGTATAATGAGGGAAATTGAACCTTAAAATTCTGACACCATTTTCATAGCATTTGATCAATTGTTCTTCATTATTGATTGCAGGTCAGATGGTAGCTATAATATTAGTCATAAACAATCTTTATTGTATAAAAATATTTATTTTTTGCTTTAAGCTTTAGGATTTTAGCTAATCATATACATTTTT